>Ga0208829_100012_pt1 | contig 89853 bp, 94 predicted proteins | sample LakMenEpi19Jul08_FD_150714 | JGI IMG/M metagenome (GOLD analysis project Ga0208829, IMG submission 150714) | Freshwater microbial communities from Lake Mendota, WI - 19JUL2008 deep hole epilimnion (SPAdes) | ecosystem: Environmental > Aquatic > Freshwater > Lake > Epilimnion/Euphotic zone ... | reverse complement strand
TTGTATGTGTCAACAAATCAGTTATGTTCACTGGATGGAAGATATTATGAAATGTTGACATTTTTACCCTTGATAATACTACTATACTTAAATATGTAAAGTTTTGTAACGACATTCAACATTTCTGCACTAGCCTACCTTATACTATTAGTTACTACACACCTAAATTCCGCAATGATAGTCTGAATTTAGACATTTTCAGGATTATTGTCATGGTTTCATTTTATCCCGGACAGAAAGCTAATGAACTAGCCAAGGGCGCTCAAGAGCGATATGATCGCGCTTTAGAATGGTTGAAAATTGAGGAAGCAGCAACAAATAAGTTAGCAGAGGAGTATGGTGAACTCCAACTACAGGTGATAAAAGAAACTATTAGGCGGTTTGTAGATTTCGTTGAGCGCACTGGGAGAAAGGCTTCTGAAAGCGAGAGGAGGCTTTTAGAGGGTATGGACTTTTCAGTTCAACAGATTAAAGAATACAAAGCTGCTGCGGTAGGAGCAGAACAATATTTCGGCGCTGGGGCTAAATCCGTAGGAGCAGCAGCAGCAGGTTATGGTGGTGCTATTGGTGTTGCAACTTCAATAGGAGCAGCAAGTACAGGAACAGCGATATCAGGACTCAGTGGAGCAGCAGCTTGGAATGCAACTTTAGCATGGTTTGGCGGTGGAGCGATCGCTGCTGGTGGCGGTGGTATGGCTTTAGGTACTGTTGTGCTAGGCGGTATCACCATTTTACCTGCTTTAGCTATTGGCAGCTTTTTTGCGGCTAGTGAAGGTGAAAAAGCCATGACAAAGGCGAGAGAGTATGTAGCAAAAGTAAATCAAGCAGTTACAGAAATTAACGCGGCTGAAGAATATTCTCAAGAGGTAAAACGGCGTATTACTGAGTTAAAGGGTGTATTTGAATCTATTAACACTCGTGCTATTCAAAGTCTCAATGAACTTGAATCTCAACCTTTTGATTCAAAGAGAGACGCTGATAAGCTTCAACTTCTACAAGTAGGAACTCTCATAAAGTCCCTTATAGAAATTTTAAAAACTCCAGTATTAAACAGTGATGGAAAACTTAACCTTGGCTCTGTAAGCGTCATAGAAAAATATCGCATTCTACCAGGTAAATAGACATGACAGTTAAAAAAGTTTATGTAGAAGTATTGGGTGCAGGTGTAGATGCTGCTAACACCTTACGAGCTATTGTTGAAGCCTACACTGAATACAAAATAGTTGCAGAAGAAGAAAAGACTAAACGACGTGGTATAGAAGCCTGGGAAAAAGCTACAATTGATAAGATTCAAAAAAATCGTGATATTTTGATCAACCATCTTGAAAACTCGTTTGATGAACGGGCTAATAATTTTAGCTTTCTGTTTGAAAAAGTAGATCAGGCAATAGAAAAGGGTGATAATAACCAATTAACTTTAGCTCTGCATTCTATCACAGAAATAGCAAAGTCTAGTCCATTTAAAGATTTTGCTGATTTGAAATCGGTAACAGCAGCCCTTGATGATCCAGACCATGAATGGGTTATTTAAAACTTTTAAAAATCTTTCCTCGTTCCTAGTCTCTGACTAGGAACGCAGTTGATGAGACTCTGCCTCAACTAGAGGTGCAAGCTTGATTCCTACTCCTAGAACTATAGTAGTAATACTGACTGTTTGAAGATATATGTAACCGAAAACACTGAATTTTTGATAGCGGGACTAGTTTAAGCATTCTGTAACGTACAAAAGTTATTAAACAATTTATTCTGCACTACTACTTATCTATAAAACTCTGATTCTCATTTACTATTGATGTGATCGATAGCGAAATGCTGCTGCAAGCAGATCACATTCCTGTAACTTTAGGTCAGGTTAGCTCTTGGCCTATACCGAAATAAGTACCCAGTCTAGGTCAAGGCCTAGAATTTATCAAAATCATTTATAATGAATCAGAGCAGGTAATGAGGGAAAAATTGAGGTGCTACAACTGTTTTATCCCGAAACGACGGGAGCAGGGGGTTAATCAACAGCAGAGAGAATATCTTTCTTGCCGACAACAGACAACTAACTAATAGCCATTCATAGACAGGAAGTGCTAAAATTAGCGTTTCGGTGTCGGAAATTGTGAACACGGGTGTCATAACCCAGTCACTTCCTCATTAATCAGTTGCAAACTCACTAACTAGGAACAGGAGAAACAGTTCTCAAAATGATCAAATTGCGTTTAAAAAGATTTGGCAAAAAGCGCGAAGCAAGTTACCGGATTGTTGCTATGAACAATCTTTCCCGTCGTGACGGTCGCCCCCTAGAAGAACTAGGATTTTATAACCCCAGAACTGATGAAGTTAAATTAGACATTCCTGGTATCGTTAAGCGACTACAACAAGGAGCCCAACCTACCGATACAGTTCGTCGTATCCTCATAAAAGCTAACGTTTTTGAACAGGTCAGTGCAACAGCCGCATCATAATTTTGAGATTAAATCCCTAGCAACCAGTCCCAATTATGTTGGGCTGGTGAAGTTTCTGGTTCAGCCGTTTTTAGAATCTCCAGAATCTCTAAGCGTTGATTGTGAAATGTCTCAAACCCTTAATCGGGCTTGGGTTCGCATTGCTTTTAATAGCACAGATAAAGAAAAAGTGTTTGGTCGCGGAGGAAGAAATATCCAGGCAATTCGCACTGTCATTGCCGCTGCAGCGGAACTAGCTGGACAGTCAGTATATCTGGATATTTACGGCGGTACTTCCCACAGTCGAGATAGTATGTCTTTTGATGAAGAACAGGAAGAGCGGATACTACCACCCAAGTCCAAAGAAAGAGAGAGCAATATTCCCAAACCTGTTGTCAAACCACGTTTACGCTAGATTATAACTAGTCAGTTTAAATTGTTGGTGGCAGGTTAAAATTATGGGAAAAATGGAGACGGGGGACAACAGCATTGTCAAATCTTGGCTAAAAATTTCGTGGTTATTACGGATTTACAAGCCAAGAATTAACAAATGTTGTCAGCCTATTTCCCCATCATAAATATATTAATTAACGAAAATTTTAGGATTTTCAAGGAAAATATTAATTTTGTCAAAAATCACTTTTCACTTAATTCAGCAATAATATGGCAGATGATTCTATACTTCAACTGCCTAATATGTCTAGTGCCATTGCTTTAGCAGGATATGGTGAGGCTAATATCAAGTTTTTATCTCAACAAACAGGAGCTAATTTAGTTCTGCGGGGACAAGAATTATTAATTTCAGGAACACCGAAACAAATAGAATTAGCGAAGAAGTTGGTACGCTCTCTAGAAAATTTGTGGAGTAAAGGTAATAATATATCCAGTGCGGATATTCTCACAGCCCGTCAAGCCCTTGATACCGATACAGAAGACCAATTACAGGACTTACAGCGCGATATCCTCGCTAAAACTCGTCGAGGGTTAGAAATTCGCGCTAAAACCTTTCACCAACGCAAATATATAGATGCACTCCGCAGACGTGATTTAACCTTTTGTATAGGTCCTGCAGGAACAGGGAAAACCTATTTGGCCGTAGTAGTCGCAGTTCAAGCACTACTTAGTAATCAATTTGAACGACTGATTTTAACTCGTCCCGCAGTGGAAGCAGGGGAAAAACTCGGCTTTTTACCGGGAGATTTACAGCAAAAGGTTAATCCCTACCTGCGTCCCCTTTATGATGCCATTAATGAGTTTATAGACCCGGAAAAAGTCCCTAATTTAATCGAACGGGAAATCATCGAAGTCGCACCATTAGCCTATATGCGGGGACGGACTTTAAATAATGCTTTTATAATTGTTGATGAAGCTCAGAATACTACACCAGCGCAAATGAAAATGGTTTTAACGCGCTTAGGTTTTAATTCCCGGATGGTGATTACAGGTGATATTACCCAAACTGATTTACCATCATATCAAAAATCTGGTTTAGATGTAGCTTTACAAATTTTAAAAAATGTGGAAGGAATTGCTATTTGTGAATTTTCTCAGCAAGATGTGGTGCGTCATCCTTTAGTACAGCGTATTGTTGCGGCTTATGAGAGGTATGAAAAGTAGTAAATTGGTCAGTTGTCCTTTGTCAGTTGTCAGAGGTTATCGGGTTTTTTTACGTCTTTGTAGTTGATTTAGGCTATATTTTCCTACTAGAAAGGAAGTAAATTTCAAATTGCACAGTTATCCAAAAAATAAACAATTATGACAACAACATTGAAAGAATTTTTAGAAGCTTGTGAAACCTTGGGAACGCTGCGTTTAATTGTCACCAGCAGCGCCGCTGTTTTAGAAGCTAGGGGAAAAATAGAAAAGCTATTTTATGCTGAATTACCAAAGGGTAAATATGCAAATATGCACACCGAAGGTTTTGAATTTCACTTGAATATGGATCTAATTCAACAAGTAAAATTTGAAACAGGGGAAGCCAAAAGAGGGAATTTTACAACTTATGCAATTCGGTTTTTAGACGTAGAAGAAAAACCTGCATTAAGCCTATTTTTACAATGGGGTAAACCCGGAGAATACGAACCAGGACAGGTAGAAGCTTGGCAAGTTTTAAAAGCAAAATATGGAGAAATTTGGCAACCTTTACCCCTAGAAAGCTGATAATTTTAACAGATATAGATTCCTAACTCGTTGCAGAAGTCGGGAATCTTAAATGTTAATTAAAATAATTATCAGGTAGAATAATTTTAATCCTATGGATTTCCAAAGATTAATATGTTTGTCAATACCCAAATAAATCTCTCTTACTTACCTGCTTTGACTAAATCGAAGATATATAAAAATATTGCACCTGTGATATTTGGTTTGATATTATCAGCAATTATGCCCGGTGTTGCCAGCGCAGAGACTGTAATGGAAAAAGTAGCACGAACAGGGGTATTAACTGCTGGTACAAGTAGGGACGCTTTACCCTTTGCATACTCTGACAGTCAGGGAAAATTGACCGGTTATTCTGTGGATATGCTAGGTTTAATTCAGCAGCAATTAGAGAAAGAATCGGGTAAAAAAATTAAACTTAAATTAGTTGCAGTTACCCCGTCCGAAAGGATTCCTAAGATTATTAACCGACAAGTTGATATTGTTTGTGATGCTAGTAGTTTTACTTGGGAGCGAGATAAAAAAGTTGATTTTTCTATTAGTTATGGTGTCACAGGTACTCAAATCTTAATTAAGAAAAACAGTAATTTAGGTTCACCAGAATCTCTAATTAACAAGCGTGTGGGTGTGCTATCTGGAACTACTAATGAACAAGTAATCAAGCAAATACAACCCCAGGCAAAGCTTGTATATTTAAGAACTAGACCGGAAGGATTTGCAGCTTTGGAACAGGGAAAAGTTGACGCTTTTGCATCTGATAGTATTCTTTTAGAGGGATGGTTGCAAACAGCAAAAAATCAAGATAGTTTTGCAATTGTACCTCCTCGTCCCTATTCACGAGAGGGTATTGCTTGTATGGTACCTGAAAATAACTCTAAATTTCTTAATTCGGTGAATTATTCTCTTGTCAAGTTTATGCAGGGATTTGTCAATAATAACCCCAAATATGTAGCGATTTTTGATCATTGGTTTGGTTATCAAGGTGTTGTATATTTAAATCGAGATTTACGTGATTTAGCTGTGGAAACTATGCAATTAATGATAGAGTTTCATGAAGCAATTCCCCAGAAAGATTTATAAACTGTAGTTATCAGTGGCACAAATTCAAAAGCCTATTCCCTCAGGGAATAGCAGTATAATTAGATTATTAATTCATATTAATTATTCATATTTATTCAATTATTATAAATCATCAATACGAGCAAATTTAGCATAACTAGGACTTCGTTTACCAACTTCTCTAATCATTTCTATTGCTTCGGGAATATGTAATTCGTGAGCAAGATAAGGAAGAATATAGAAAAGAGCAAAAGCAGTATATTCTTCATCAATTTTACAAGATTGTATTAGATATTCTATCGCTTCTTGATCGCCCTTTTTTGCATATGTAAACAAGAATAATAAATTTTTAAGCTTTCCACTTCGATGTTTCATTAAATCCTTTCTATTAAGATCTAATATTTCTTGAACAACCTTTCCACGTCCATCTTTTCCAACAACACTAGCTAATTTAGTTTCTTTATCCCAATAAAATTCAAGATATTCATATATATCACAATCTTCATCAGTTGGATTAATTAATAATTGAGTACCATCACAATCAAGAGGAAATTTACTTCCTTTATTTTGGCGATTATTACAAACTTCACAAGAATAAAGAAAGTTATTCCAATCAAAAGTTAAATTAACATATTGAGATTTAGGTCTAAAATGCTCAATTCTTCCTGCTGAAAGTTCAACATTCCGTTCACAAAAAGCACATTTACTAGAAAACATATCATATAGTGGCTGCTTTACAGGATTTTCCCCATTTCTTATACCTGGATTGTATTTATTTTGAGCATTGTCTACTTTTTTCTTTGCTGCTTCAATTTTTTTCTTTGCTTCTTCAATTTGTTTTTTGGTTGGTTTAGGACTTTCCTCTATTTTTTCAAGAGCGATAATAGCTTCTTGACGTTCTTTAATAGCTTCTTGAAGTTTTTTTAACCATTTATCAGCATTTTTTTTCAGAATACCTGGTGTGCTTGTTCTTTTAACTGGAATCATTACGAGTTTTCCTCTAAAAACTTATTCATTTTATCCTCTAAACTACCCGGTTCTGGTTTACCTCCAATGGGTCGAAATTCTTTCATAAATTGTCTTAATTCTTCATATTCCTCAATTTCTTCTCCTTGTAAATTATTTCTATTACTTGTCAGGTAATCATAACGATCAATTTTCTCTTCTGTAGCTGGAGAATGAGTAGAGATTAAACCAAAAGCACGACTTCTTAAAATATAATCAACATCATAAGCTGCAATATTCTCAACTTCCTCAATTTGGACTTCTCCATTAATCATTTTTACAGTTAAAGTAAGTGCATCATCGCCAGCACCAGCAGCAACAAAAGGACTATGAGTAGCTACGAAAAATTGTAGGTTAGGAAAAACGGTTCTTAGCTTTTTAGCAATCGATCTTTGCCAAACTGGATGTAAATGAATATCTAATTCATCTATTAAGACAATACCTGATGCTTGACGAGGATCGGTTAGATCAGAAAAGGTTTGAAATAAACGCCAAATTAAATCCCCAACTAAAGCGATAATACTACGAAAACCATCTGATAATTGAGTAATAGGAATTAACTGATTTTCTAAGGAAAAAAGAATACTTCCATCATTTGTAATATCAAATTTAATATTTCCAGGTAAAAGTTCGATAATAGCTTTTTTTCCTAATTCCATCATCTGTTTAGATTTAGCATCATCAGGATTTTTAGCAATACGATAATCTAAATAATACATCCATTCTTGAAAAGTTTTCAAACTATCATCTTCTTTAAACTGTGTACTAAAATTACTTTCACGATCTGGTCTTTTAAGTTCTCTTGATACTAGATCTTCTTTTCTACGAGAAAGCCGACGAAAAGGACCATAACCAGCAGCAAACCACCCTTGAGAATTTAAAGTAAAGGCATTTATTCTTAACCAGTCCAGAGTTTCTGAATTTTTGGGATTGGGATTTAGTGTATTTGGTGGATAATTTTTTCTACCAATTCGGGTATTTTTATTACCTATGACAAAATAAGAATAATCATAAGAGAATTTGTTCCCACGTTTATTTCGCATCATTCCTTTATCATCATTATTTCTTTGTATTGTCGCTGTTAATTGACCATATTCCGAATTATTCCTTACCCAATCTTGAGGGGATGATATAGATGATATAAGTTGTTTAGCCCCATCTGAACCGGCTAAAAGTAAGCCAATTGCTTGAAGTAATGTACTTTTTCCTACTCCATTTTCACCTAATAATGTAATCCACTTATAGGGCTTACTTTTATTGTGAAATGAAATAGTTTGTTCTCGAAATCCTTTGATATCTTTTATTTCAATACTCTTTAGCCACATAATAGTGTATCTCTCTGAAGAAATATTAGTTTTAATCAACTTTTTGGGATAATTCAATTTTAACTCATATCGAGTAGTTTAGATCAAAAGAATACAATTATATAAAAACTATAATACAATATTAGGTTGGGACAAATGCCCAACCCACAAAATGAAAAAACAAGAAATGTCTTTACATTATTACCTATTTACTCAGTTTAAAAACACCGAACTACTAACTAATTGTCCCTGAGTTGCAGACGGCAAAAACTTCTCTCCTAGCAAATCCTGGAAAGTTTTGACATCATTTTGCCAGTTACCAATTACTTGTCGTAAGTCTTGGATTTTTTCTGTGTTGGTATTTCCTAATAGGGGATAATTCAAATTACCAGAAAATAAAATTGCTGGTGTTATCTCCTGCTCCCCAACCTGGACATTTACTTGATTAATAGCTAGGTTCAAAGTTCCTCGTTTTAAAGGATAACTTAACTGTAAAGCAGCATTAACTTTACTTCCTCCAAATTCCTGCCATGATCCAGGAGCTAAAAGTTTGCCACATATATAATTGTAAGCATCTTCTACTGATGGAAAATTCACAAATGCTTTAGGATTAATTCCCACAGCTTGATACTCTATTTCAGACAACTTTTCTATTAATTGTAGTGCAATTGTTGCTAGTTGAATTTCTGCTAGTCTTTTCCCCCCTATCATCTCTAATACGTTGAGTCGGTTAGGTTGAACAATGATTCCTACACCGTTTTTATAAACCAACTGAACCAAATTATTATTGTAAATTGGTTGATTGGCTAATTCCCAATCCGTTGGGATAATCCCTGTATATTTCAGGAAATCTGGGTTTAATACTGCGGGATTAAGATCTTTAGCAACAAGAGCGATCGCTATTTCTGAAAGTTGTAAACTATTACTCATACACTTCTGGTTATTGTCGAATTGATTAGCTGTATAAACACTGCCTAATCCAGTATAAGTAAAAAATCAAGTATTTGTAATTATTTATTAGATTTCAGTTGTTCTTTGTCCATTCTCCATTGTTCATAGACTATTGAGCCTTAACGTTACTAATATAAAAATATCCCCACAACTGGTTAATCACTTGACAAATATTGCCATAGTTACTACCAACTGCGGGGAAGTCAAGACTTTTAACCCTATTTCCTATTACCCATTATCTTTGATTAGGACATCGCTTGAATGATGTAATCAAAGTAAGGTGCAGTTTCCATAGCGTCTTCTGTATTCAATAAATCCAAAGACGCTTGTTTGAGAGAAATAATCGCTTCTACCATTCCAGGAACAGGAACGCCCAGAGAATTGTACATTTCTCGCACACCAACCAAACCAATTTTTTCAATAGGTTCTTTATCACCAGCAAGTACACCGTAAGTAACTAAGCGCAAATACCAGCCAAAGTCCCGAATACACAAAGCCCGCTGCTTTTCACCGTAAGCATTACCACCAGGAGCGATAAAATCAGGGCGTTTTTGCCAAAGTTTTTTGGTGGCCTCTTGAACGATCTTTTTCTCGTTTTCTGATAGAGTAGAAGCGATTCTAGTCCGCTGCATACCAGTTTCCAAAAATGCTTTGATGTTTTTGAGTTCGCCACTGCTGGGGTAACGCAGTTCGTCGTCAGCGCGGAGAATAACTTGGCTAATGACAGTCATGATAATCTAAATGACCTGAAATATTTATATTTGCTAGTTTACCGACTTAGAGGGACATTCGTGAAGTCTGTGGGAAGATAGGGATAAATGAATTTACAATTCGACACTGGAAAACTCTCACTTCCCCGTGATAAAACTCCCTATTCTCTCATAACTGACTAATGACTAATAAAATGTGGCAACAAGATGAAATTATCGAACTGGAAATTACTGATTTAAGCGACACTGGTGATGGTGTAGGACGCTTTGAACAGCGAGTCGTCTTTGTTTCAGATACCGTACCAGGCGATCGCTTACTTGTCAAATTATTCAATGTTAAGCCAAAATACGCCTATGGTCAAATACAAGAATTATTGCAAGCCTCGCCTCAACGAGTACGACCAAGCTGTATTGTTGCTGATAAATGTGGTGGTTGTCAATGGCAACATATTAAATATGATTACCAGTTAATAGCCAAACAAAATCAAGTAACTCAAGCTTTAGAAAGAATTGGCGGTTTTGTTGACATACCTATAAATCCAGTATTAGTAGCTGCCGCATCCCTTAGTTATCGTAACAAAGTTACTTATCCTATTGGTGTATCTGCTACAGGTCATGTCCAAGCTGGATATTATCACAAAGGAACTCATAAATTAATAAACCTAAATCAATGCCCCGTTCAAGATACACAGTTTAACCCCTTATTAGCTGAATTAAAATTAGACATTGAAAAGCAAGGCTGGCCAATTTATAATGAAATCCATCATAAAGGCTTAATTCGCCATTTAGGTTTACGCATTGGCCGCCGCACAGGAGAAATACTGCTAACCTTGGTCGTCAAAGATTGGAAATTACCGGGAATTGAAACCCAAGCACAGCAATGGTTACAGCGTTATCCTCAACTAGTGGGCGTGTCACTTAATCGCAATAGCGATCGCACAAATGCTATATTTGGATTAGAAACCCGTTGTCTAGCTGGAGTTCCTTACCTACGAGAAAAATTCGCCGGACTGGATTTTCAAATTCGCCCAGATACCTTCTTCCAAGTGTATACAGAAACAGCCGAAGCACTATTAGAGGTAATTCAGTCAGAACTAAATTTACAAGGTCACGAAGTCCTAGTAGATGCCTATTGTGGCATAGGGACATTGACTTTACCCCTAGCTAAACAGGTAAAGCATATCATCGGGTTAGAATTGCAATCAACAGCAGTAGAACAGGCAATTGTCAACGCCCAAAACAATGGAATTAATAATGTCACATTCCAAGTAGGTGCAGTGGAAAAAATTCTCCAGAAATTAGAAATTATACCAGATGTCGTCTTACTTGATCCACCCCGGAAAGGATGTGAACCTAACGTTATCAAAACATTAAGAAACCTCAAACCGTCTCGAATTGTTTATGTCAGTTGTAAAGTAGCTACCCTCGCCCGTGACCTAAAATTGCTTTGTGAAGATGGAATGTATAAAATCACAAGGGTGCAACCTGCGGACTTTTTCCCTCAAACTGCCCATGTAGAAGCAGCCGCTTTTCTGGTGCTATCGGAAAATAATTAGGACAAGTTAATTTTGCATAAAAATTAAAAATTTGTAGCCTAGTGGATACTCATAATGCTAGAATAAAATTAGATGAAGATAGAAACTCATTTTCTTTTAAAGAAATCGAGGCTGCATAAAATGTTAAGAAAGGAATAAGATTGTGTTAAATACAAACCAGTAGTTAAAGAGATTGTTTTTCCTTGTTGTTCAAAAATAGCAGTGCTTATGTATCTGGTAAACAAACAATGTGAATTCTCGTCTTAAATTATCGGCCAAGAGCATTTTTATAAGTTTAGTTTTACAGACGTAAATTTGCCGGCAGAATGATTACCTAATTCTGATCAGAATGCCTGAAAAAGCTTTCCAGATGTTTAGCTAACTAAAAGCTACGGGGTTTCTCAAGTGATTACCATTTCTCTTCGTCCAGTTGGGCGTTACTGGGGGACAATTAGTTTTGCCTCCACGCTTTATCTTTGTCCAATCCTAGATTTACTTTTGACTGATATTCCGACAAAACTACAATCAGAACTGCGACTAGGACTTCAAGAAGCCCTAGTAAATGCCGCTAAACATGGGAATAATCTTGATCCCGGAAAATTAGTTGTAGTCCGTTTCTCATTGGTAGATAATCAGTATTGGTGGATTATCTCAGATCAGGGTAGCGGTTTTACTCCCTCCTTGGAATCCTCTAGTGAGCCCGATAAGTATTTACCACCAGACGAAGCAGAAAGTGGACGAGGTATGTCCTTACTGCACCAGATTTTTGATCAAGTAGAATGGAATCGCACAGGCACAGAACTCAGGCTTTGTAAGCAAGTAGAAAGCCGTCCTTTGTTATCTTTGCGAAGGTGAGAGGTGACTGGAAAAATTTCTTTTTTCTGACTTTTATGAATTACGTACAAGGGAATAATGAACCACTTATGGACGCAAAAAAGGCGAATAAAAGCGAGTTTGACAGATATTTGAGCTAAGTCCTAACTCTGTGATCTTGGTGATTATGCGATTTTAAAATGGTTTATCTAACCACACAGCCCCTAGACGGCAGAGGAGGGAGTTACTGAAGCAATTACAGGGCTATATTCCCTTGTGTCCGTGGGTAGGACAGGGAGGGGCAGAAATTGACTTGTCTAGCCAGCCTAAAGCCTGTTCTATTCTGGCTTGTGCCTCTTGGGGGTCATTTTTAACCAAAAAGACCATAGCGGCGGCAATCTGTTCACTAGCGCGGGCATTGCGATTAGATTTAAGACGATGCCAATCCTCTGGAGTGATACTTAATCTTTTCATGAGGGCTTGTGCCAGTTCTAGAGTGCTAATTTCATGTAGTTGATTAATTTGCGACATAAGACTAAGTGCTAAATCAAAGTAAAAGTTATGATTTAACCATCATAGCTAATGACTAATCACCAATGACTAACTTAGAGGAAAATTTTCAGCGGGATTTTGCACAGGAACTAGAGGAAGTAGAAACTTCACTGCGATTCTTGAAGGATAGATACACCCAAGTGCAAAATGATCAACAACAACAGGCACAATGGCAACAGAAATTAAAAAATTTAAAGCAAAATAGCAAGCAGACTCCAGAAATCAAGAACGAATTAACCCGGCTGCAAAAACAGCTAGAAACCTTAGAAATCAACCTAGAAAGCCAGTTGTTTTCTTGGAGTAGCCTGAAAAGACCTTTTTGGCAAGCTATCCGTTTTGGGGGTTTGGGCGTTATTATAGGTTGGTTACTGAGGTCTTGGGTTGGATGATTGGTACAATTCTCAAAGAAAAAGAAAAGATCCCCGAATTTTTGAAGAAGTCGGGGATATGATAATTTAAAAAAAATACAAATTGTAGAAAATGCTAAATCGTCGTATTGCAGAAATATTAAGAAGTGGTAAACCAGAAGAAACTTTGGTAGTCCAAGGTTGGGTAAGAACAAAACGCGAATTAAAAGGATTTGCATTTCTAGAAGTTAATGATGGTTCATCTTTGGGAAATTTGCAAATCGTTATTAATCAAGATTTACCAGATTATCAACTAATATTAAAACAAATCAATACAGGTGCTTCTATAGAAGTATCAGGAGTCCTAGTAGCTTCTCAAGGAAAAGGACAAAGAATAGAATTAAAAGCAGATACAGTGAAAGTATACGGAGACGCTGATCCTGATATCTATCCTCTGCAAAAGAAACGTCATTCCTTTGAGTTTCTAAGAACCATAGCTCATTTGCGTCCTAGAACTAACTCCTTTGGTGCGGTATTTCGGGTGAGAAATGCTTGCGCGACTGCTATTCATCAATTTTTTCAAGAACGGGGATTTTTATGGGTACATACTCCTATTATTACTGCTAGTGATTGTGAAGGGGCTGGAGAATTATTTACTGTTACTAATTTTAATTTAAAGAATGTTCCCAGAACTGAAAATCAAGAAATTGATTATAGCCAAGACTTCTTTAGTAAACCGGCATATTTAACAGTTAGTGGCCAATTAGAAGCCGAAATTATGGCTATGGCTTTTACTAATGTCTATACTTTTGGTCCTACATTTCGCGCCGAAAATTCTAATACTTCTCGTCATTTAGCTGAATTTTGGATGGTTGAACCAGAAATGGCTTTTTGTGATTTAGAAGGTGATATGGATTTGGCTGAGGAGTTTCTGAAATACATTTTTAAATATGTGATGGAAACCTGTCTAGAAGACATGGAATTTTTCCATGAACGCATTGATAATACTGTTTTAGAAACTGCAAATAATATTATTAATAATCAATTTGCAAGATTGACTTATACAGAAGCTGTCAAACTTTTAGAAAAAGCCGATGTCAAATTTGATTATCCTGTGAGTTGGGGTGCAGATTTACAATCAGAACATGAACGCTATTTAGCCGAACAACTATTTAAAAAGCCTGTAATTGTGACAGATTATCCCGCACAAATCAAAGCTTTTTATATGCGGTTAAGTGATGATGAAAAAACCGTCCGTGCTATGGATATTCTCGCACCGAAAATAGGGGAAATTATTGGTGGTTCACAACGGGAAGAAAGGTTAGATGTTTTAGAAAAAAGGGTATTAGCACAAGGTCTGAACCCCGAAGATTTGTGGTGGTATTTAGATTTGCGTCGTTATGGGACTGTTCCCCATGCTGGTTTTGGTTTGGGGTTTGAAAGATTGGTACAATTTATGACGGGTATGGGGAATATTCGGGATGTTATTCCATTCCCTCGCACACCAGAAAACGCGGAGTTTTAATGATTGTAGAGACGTTGTAAATCACGTCTCTTTTGAAAATATTATTTTCCTAATTTATGAACTTCTCCTGGAAATATTGGAGACGTTTATTTACCTTGCTATGATTTGGATAATGGTACGGTGACTGGCATAAATTTTGATTTCTCAAAACTTTTCAAACCCCCTTTTATTGATAAAACATCATTTCATAGAAGCCAAAAAATCCAGGATAAAATTAATGAATGGAAACAGAAAAATTTAGCAATTTTTTGGTTACTATCCCACAATAGATTATCTTGTTTATGGAGTTCTATTATACAAATTTTGTACAGTTTTGCATAAATTATAAACTCATTATCATTCATCTGCATTAATCTGCGGTTAATTATTCTTCAAATCCTAACCACAGATAGCACTCAAGAACACAGAGAAAAGAAATCAACCAGAATAGACTGAAATTTGCTAACCTGGAAGTAGTGCAAACACTGCTAAGGTAGTGTTGTTCTCTATGAAAATGTTTATTTGAGCAAGAATTATGACGGACTTTAATTCTCATACCCTGCGTTCCTATACTCAGGAAGATGTACAGGAAATTCTACAATTAGCGATTTCTCGTCAAGTCAATGACAATAATCAAGAATTTTCCTATCAGCAGATATTGGAAATTGCAGCAGAGTTGCAAATATCACCTGATACTCTGCAACAAGCGGAACGGGATTGGTTAGTTAAACAAAGCGAAGTTGAACAGCGCGAAGCTTTTAACATTTATCGTCGTAGTAAATTTAAAAAGCGTCTAGGAAATTACGCAATTATGAATATTTTTTTCCTAGCTATAAATTCTATTAGTGGTGGTATTTCTTGGTCACTTTACATTTTAGTAGGTTGTGGATTGGCTATATCCTTAGATATTTGGAATACTTTTCAAACTAAAGGTGAGGATTACGAAATTGCTTTTCAACGATGGAATCGTAACCATCAAATTAAACAAACAATCAATACAGTTTTAAGTAGGTGGTTGAAAGTGTTTAGTCCTTAATCCTAAAATCTACTACAAACCAGGGCTATTTCATTCTAAATTTAGATCGTTTTTGGATGAATGCTTTTAAGGAGAATTTGTGTTTTCAAGAAACAGAATAAATACAGTGAAATATTATCAACAACATCCTAACGCTTTTTCTCTTCAATATCTCCAGGACTTGTGGGGAGAAATCCAAGCTTGTCCTTATTTTGCTATTAATAATCTCAACCGAGATTTTATTAATACTAAAGGCTTTTCTGTTGTATTTCAACGTCAAGGTTTAGCAGAAGTTATCCAAAAATTCCCCTATTTTAAGCCTTATTTAGATTTAGCACTTTTACCTAATTGTAATGCTTTTTATCTGAATCCTTTACTATTGAAATCAGGTTCTCGCGTTGATCCCCATATTGACCGGTCTTTGCGTTCCTATTGTAAAACTGTTGAACCTCCTGCATTTGTAAGTGTGCTTTATGTGCGTGTACCGGAGGATATGCAAGGGGGAGAATTGGTGCTAAAATCACAAAAACGCCAAGTTGGACAAATTAAACCCCAAACCAATTCTTTAATTTATTTTCAGGGTGATTTAACTCATTCTGTGAATGCAGTTATAACGGTGGGAAATCGGTTAAGTCTTGTGTGTGAACAGTATTGTTTGAGTGAAGATGAACTTGAGGAAATACCACAGTTTACATTAGAATCTAGGGCTAATCAAGGGAATGGGAAAAAACAAAGGAAGTAAGCTACAGAAAATTCTGTTAAATGAGAAAATAGTATTCTTATATTTATTAATCAGCAAAAAGGTCTAATTGTGTTTGTTTAATTTCCCTTTGTTTTTCGGCAGATTTCAATACCTCTAAACTTAGACGAATATCTAGGCGTTTTTGTCCTTCGATGATTTCCTGGACGGTAACAATCTGAATTTTATCCACAGGTTGACTCATATATAAAAACTACCTGTTGGTTTCAAAACTCTGTGAATTTCTGCCACCCGTAAAGTCATGCTGACTAAATAAGCTAATAGACTTCCTTTACCTAAAACCTTTGTTAAACCAGAAATTAAATCTATGCTTTGGGAAGTGAAATGACCTAAATAGTTTTCTTGAATTTCTGCTAAACCTTGATTAGCGTGATCATCCCATGTCCAAGTGTCAATAAAAGCCTGTGCTTGTGCTTTATCTTCTTTGCCAACATTATTATAAATTTGATTATAATTACGTTTAGAATTAAATGGCGGATCAATATAACAAAGGTCAATAGTTTCATCTTTGATATGTTTTCTTAATACTTCCAAATTATCGCCATAAAATAGCTGATTAACCATGATTAATGCTCCCACAAAATAATTATTGATTAACTGATGAATTTAAACTCGAAAGAATTGATAATTACCAAACTTGAACAAGGATTACCTGCTATTACTCCAGCCTTTGGTGCAACATTAGCAGAAGCCTGTGCTATTTGTTTAAACAATCAAGGGTATATTCAGGGTATAGAACTTACAGTCAAAGGAGAATTTACCTCTGTTTTTAAACTATATTGGCAAGAGGTAACAGACCAAATGCTACGCTGTTGGAACGATAGCGAATATACCACAGAACAGGCAGCTTATGGAATTGCTTTTTTGATTATACAAGAGCTTACAGACTATACAGTTATCGAACGCTCTCGCAGAGGAACAGGATTTGATTACTGGTTAGGTAAAAAGGGTGATAATAGTGAAATACCATTTCAAAATGCTGTGCGGTTAGAAGTTTCCGGTATTCGTAAAGGCGACGACAGCCGAATAAAAGCTAGAATTAAACAGAAGCTTGCACAAGTCAGCCCCACAGATGGTACAATCCCAGCTTATATCGTGGTAGTTGAATTTAGTAATCCTTTAGCATTCATAGTAAAAAAATGAGTCAGATTCAAGAGTTACATCAACAAGCTATGGATTTAGCAGAAATGGCACAAGTTGCTAAACTCAAAAGTAACTTAGATTTAGCTTCTCAATTATCCCGACAAGCATTTGAGAAAGAAAGATTAGCCGCAGAATTAATAGCAGATAATTTTGCAGCAGAACCAACTCGTTCAATATTATATCGTAGTGCGGCAACCTTAGCAATTGACTGTGGAGAAATTCACAGTGCAGAACATTTAATTGCAGTTGCTTTATCAGGAAATCCGCCAATTGAAATTGCGGAAGAACTCAAAGATTTATTTGTGCAAATCAATATTCATAAATATTTTGCCCGTCGAGGTGTTGTATTTGATGAAGCTAAACTTCAGATTTTTAGCTAGAAATTAGCAATTATTAAACAAGAGCAATAGTCTGAATAAATTCAGTTATTAGTTAATATCCCCCGATAATAAACCGGGGGTTAAACGTTTAACCCACAGAAATTATCTGTGGTTGAGTTGCTACCTTTTCCATGGCTGTAAAAACTTCTGCTCTAGCCCATTTATCTGCTGCTAAAATGTCATCTAAAGAGGGATTTTGTTTGTTATCATTTTGATGACTATCGCACACAAATTCGATACATTTGGGAATATCTAAATAGTGAATTTTTTCTTCTAAAAATAACGCCACAACTTGTTCATTAGCCGCATTTAAAACCGCCGGCATAGAACCACCAGCCCTACCAGCAGCATAAGCTAAACGCATACAAGGATACTTTTGATGATCCGGTTCACGGAACGTTAAATCACCAGATTTAACTAAATTTAATCTTTCCCAATTCGTGTAAATTCGCTCCGGCCAAGATAAAGCATAAAGCAAAGGTAAACGCATATCTGGCCAACCCAATTGGGCTAAAACTGAAGTATCTTGTAATTCTATTAAAGAGTGAATAATACTTTGCGGATGAATGACAATTTCGATGTTATCATAATCTACACCAAACAAATAATGAGCCTCAATTACTTCCAAACCCTTATTCATCAAAGTTGCGGAATCTACCGTGATTTTTCTCCCCATTGACCAGTTAGGATGTTTCAAAGCATCAGCAACTTTTACCGCTGCTAATTTTTCCACAGGCCAATCTCGGAAAGCACCACCGGAAGCAGTAAGTAATATTTTCCGTAAACCATCTTTAGGAACACCTTGCAAACATTGAAAAATAGCCGAATGTTCGGAATCTGCGGGTAATAGTTTTACCCCATGTTTTTTCACCAAAGGTAACACCACAGGAGCACCCGCAATCAGAGTTTCTTTATTGGCTAAAGCAATATCTTTACCAGCTTCAATGGCTGCGATAGTAGGTAATAAACCCGCACAACCAACAATACCAGTAACAACCGTTTGAGAATCGCCATAATGGGCAACTTCTATCACTCCCGCTTCCCCAGCCAGTAAAATAGGTTGAGGGTCGAGGTCTTTGATAGCTTCTTGGAGTTCTGGTAATTTCTCAGCAGCGGAAATGGCAGCGATTTGGGGACGAAACTGGCGAATTTGCGCCGCGAATAGCTCCACATTCCTTCCAGCAGCTAATCCGACAATGCGGAACTTATCCGGGTGTTCAGAGACTATATCTAAGGTTTGAGTACCAATTGAGCCAGTAGAACCAAGTAAAGTAATAGGTTTCACAATTTTTTAAGAATTAACAGTTAATTCCCACTATAAATGGACTGGGACTCATTGATCAGCGGAATTCCGACAATCAATTAACTGCGATCAAAACCTTTGCTATTTTGGCCATAAATGCGTAACATTACTTAAAACCAACATTATCATTACCTCCGAGTCAGAAAAAACAGAAACCTATGGTTAAAGCGCGAATGGCCATATCTACCCTCGCCGCAGCTATCGCCAAATTTATTTGGACAGATGATTTCTTGTTTCCCGTGTCTATGTGGCTTGTAAGTCGTCTATTGATGGGGATAGCGATGTTTTTGATTGCCCCCAACTTACCAGCATTACCAGATGGTATTACGCCCCATTTTGGCTGGGGGATTTTTGATGCTTGGGATAGTGTACATTATCGAGCGATCGCTACTGAAGGTTATGAATTTATTAATGATGGCAAACAACATAATTTAGCATTTTTCCCCCTATTTCCTGTTAGCATTTTTATGTTCATGAAATTGGGTTTTTCCTTTGAAATAGCCGGATTAATCATCAATAATTTGGCATTTTTAGGTACAGTTTATTGTTTATATTCTTGGGTAAAAAAACAATGTGGCATCAGTGCTGCTCATTGGACAATTGCTGTCATCACTTGTTGTCCCATGTCTCTATTTACAGGAGTAATTTACACAGAAGGTTTATATTTGTTATTGAGTACAATCGCTTTACGTGCCTTTGATCAAAAACAATATCATTGGACAGCAATTTGTGGAGCAATGGCAACTGCAACACGTCCGACAGGAATGGCATTAATTCCTGCATTTTTAATTACAGCTTGGCGACAAAATAAACCACCAATTGCTTATATTGTAGGTTTATTATCTGCCACAGGTTTATTAATATTTAGTCTATATTGTCAACTAAATTTTCATGACTTTTTAGCCTTTATTGCTGCCCAGAAAGGATGGCGGCCTTCTTTTGGTTTTGATTGGGAAGGTTGGTTAAATATGTTCATGCAAATTCTTTTTGGTCAAAATTGGTATTTTGGTTGGGTTGAAAATGATCAAGGTGGAATTAAAGACCTTTGGTATCCGCTGTTTTTTAGTTTAATTGTGATTAGTTCTTGCTGTTTATTATATTGGCGTAAATATTTCAATCCCTTGATATTCTATACTTTTTATGCCATAGTCATATTATGCTTAATAATTGCAGATCAAGGATTAATAAATAATTTGCTTAACGTATCTATGATCTTAGGTAGCAGTTACCTTTTATGGTGTTTTCGTAAGCAATTAACTCCCATTATGGTAATTTATGGTTTTTGTGGTATTGGTTTACTTTTAGCTTCTGGGGGGACAATTTCTTTAAGTCGTCTTGCTTATGGAATTGTGCCTTTGAGTGCAGCTATAGGTATCTGTTTATCTCGCTATCCCCGTCAAGCTTATTTAATTATGGGTTTGTTTATCACCTTACTTGGTAAATTAGCAATAGGTTTTGCTCAAGAAATTTGGATAGGATAGGGAAGAATTTTGGATCGGTACTCCTATTCCATAAAACTAAAAAACTTTGTACCTCAAAAATAGGAGAACTGCTATAATAGACATGAGAAATCCCAAATATGCCATAACAAATGGGATTAATTACCTATTATGCAAACTGATACAAATAGCTATTCATGGTTCAATGTAGCAGATGATGTCAAAGAATTATTGATATTAGCTGCAAAAAATTGGGAAAATACGGAAGAATCTACAAAATATATGCAACAAGCCTTAGCTAAAACAGCAGATAATACAGATATTTTAGTTGCAGCTTATAGATATTTTTACTACAAAAATAATTATGTTTTTGCACTGACAACAGCAGAGAAAATCATTGCTAAAATTAGAGAAGAGGAAAATCTACCTGATAATTGGCAAGAACTTCAACCTATCCTAATTAACCGTCATGAAGAATCTCAAATTAGATTATTCTTAACTGCTTATGCTGCTTCTGGTTTGGTATTAGCTAAACTAGGAAGAATAGAACAAGCAAAAGAAATTAGTACCAGAATAAAAAGTATTGATGAAAAAAACGATTTTGGTGCTGGTATTCTTCTTGATATTTTAACTCGTCCACCAGAAGAAAATGATTAAATCTGGGAATAGGCAAAAACTCCTACAACTAACAACTAACAACTAATCACTAAATTACAAATCATGAATAATTGGTTATCTTTCAACTCAAATTTCCAGCTAATATCGTCATTTTCTAACCAGAATACGGTGATTTTACCTGGACTACCTACATCTCCAATTACTCCTATAACTAAAATACCTCAAACCTCTCCTCCTCTGATTTTTTTACCTAATTCTCCACAGTCAATATTTTAAAAATTATGCAAGGCCGGGATTTATTTATTGCTGAAAATGGACAGTATCAAATTTGTAAATCAGCGAGAACATGGGATTTATTGCGTGATAATTATCGTCTATATCGTTTTTTAACCGAACTCGAAGACGTGCTTAACAATGTTGAAGATCAATCAACTCGACTTCCAGAAATTAGAATGTTGGTAAGACGATTAATTATCAATTCCTATTGGGTACAAAGTCAATTTTTACAACCTGATTTAAAAACAGGAATCTCGGTTTTACTGTTATATAATGAATTAGGATTTCCCTTAACTGTGCAAACAGTAACATTTGCACCAGGGACAAATTCTAATATTCATAATCATGGAACATGGGGAGTAGTCGCAATCTTAAAAGGTCAGGAAAAAAACACATTTTGGCGACGTAGTTCAAACTCAGATTTTCCTAATAAAATTGAAAAAGTAGGAGAAATAAATTTATCTCCCGGTGATATTGTTAGTTTTACACCTCAAACAATACATCAAGTTCAAGCTATTGGTGAAGAACCAACAGTAACATTTAATATTTATGGGGAAACAAATCCAAAACAGAGATTTGAATTTGACATAACTAATCACAGTGCTAAAAAATTTTAAAGATAGTGGCAAAAAAAGAAATAACAGATTATGCTGATAAATATCATAGAAAATAAGATCCCCGACTGCTTTTTACATATTGTCAATAAATGATAATCTTAGAAATCAGGGATCTAAATGTTAGCTATCAATCAAAATAATCATCTTTCATCTGCGTTTATCTGCGGTTAATTACTTCCTATCCAAACATCCAATAACCTTATAGGAGAAACAGCAATGACTAGAGTAATTTTCTATGAAAAACCAGGTTGTAAGAACAATACTAGACAAAAAGTATTACTCACAGCCGCAGGTCATGAAGTGGTAGCATATAGCTTATTAACAGAACCTTGGACAGCGGAAAAATTGCGGTCATTTTTTGGTAATCGCCCGGTCATTGAATGGTTTAATAAAGCCGCACCTAGAATAAAATCAGGAGAGGTAAATCCTGAAAACATCAGCGCTGAAAATGCGTTAGTAATGATGCTTAGAGATCCTCTATTAATTCGTCGTCCATTGATACAAGTAGGGGATAAAAGAGAAGTAGGCTTTGATGTCGAGAAAATTGACGCATGGATAGGCTTAAAAGCCGTAGACGAGTCTTTTAAAGAAATGAGTGAAAAACTCATGCAGCAAGACCTTCAAGGCTGCGCTAATGGGCATAATCACGAACACCATCATGGTCAGGGTGGTTGTAAAAATCATGGACAAGAACATCAAAATTAGACATTAACAAGCTTATACCCGCCTCTTTCTTGATCATCAAATCTATTAAGAGAAAGAGCGGGTAGTGAAAGTAATTTATCTATAATTCTGTCTTTGAATATCTCTCAATCTCGCTGCATCACGCATATTATAATCACTGCGAGTAAAGCGATTTAGCTGCATTTCAAAAAATTCTCGGTTTGCTTGTAAATGCTGGGGATTTTCATCATCTAAAGGATACAATAAGGCAGTTCTTAAAGCTTGAATTACGGCCGATGTTACATTGTACATGGAACGTTGAAAAGTAATCCCCAATTGAATTAAAATATCCTCTTCTCCTCGACAATGTTCTTGGTAATAATCAACAAGATATTGGGGCAAAAAATGCAGCATATCTTGCATTAATAAAGTGGGAGGAATACCCGCTGTACCGACGGGAAATACATCAGCATAAAGAATACCATAATGGAAGTCTTTTTGATCTTCTGGAACTTCCCCTGCTTGGGCATTATATGACTTTGTACCTCTAAATGGTGCGGTGCGATAAAAAACAGCTTCAACGTAGGGTAAAGCGGCTTCATATAACCAGGTAAACCCTTTTGATTTGGGGATTATTTCATAACATTTACCGTCAACATAAACATGATGATAAATAGGACGACCAGCAATAGCAAATATACCATTTATGAGAAAATTCATGGCATCAGGTACACTTTTAAAACCACCTTCATCATAAATATCTGACATTTCAAAAAATACCGGTGCCATAACTTCCCAAAAAAGTCCTAAGTTAGAATAATAGGACATCATGCGGCACTGTTCCAAAAACATCTCAGGAAACAGTTTATAAAGTCCTGACATGAGGGGATTTTTCCGAAAATAAGCTTTAATTGCTTTATCAGCATTAGCTTTATATTCTGCTGAATCTAAATAACTATCAAATTGGTTAACTGGTGCGTACATTTTACGATGCCAAAACATAGCTTGCATACAAGCTTCTGCAAATTCCATATTGATTCTATCATGGAATAAATGATGGAAAATTTTCGGCATTTTCGTAGTTTCACCCTTTTCCATAAATGCCAAAAGTTCTGGGTGTGCAGTAGCTACACCTCGCCAAATTCTTAAATCAGCATCATCACCTGCATAGTGATTATGGAGGTCTAAATATTCTTGTGGTAGGAAGTATTTAAAAGCTGGTAAAGGGTCTAAAAATACCCTTTCGGCAATATATAATAAATCTCGCCAATAAAAATCCATCGGTACGGCATAGGCTTTATAAATACCGATAATTTGCATTAAGTTTTCTGGGGTATCTGGTAACATTGAACCGCCAGATTCTAAACGATGAATGATTTCGGCAAATTCGTGTTTTGAAGGTGGTATTTTAGTTGGTTTTTCTGGAGTTTGTACCATAACATTTTTGGGTTGGTTTATTTATAAAAGGCGAATAATTCGCGGTTACACAAATGAAGTCTACCTAGGCAGACTAATATAAATGCGGTTTCTAACCGCCGTTTTTATGTTAATTGGACTTCAACACAATTTCCGCAATTAGGTTTTTTTCGATAGTGGGAATTGCTGTCACCATAGCGGTAGTTGTAGTTTCACTCCAACGCACTAACCAAGTCGGTTGTACTCCCAAAAAGATAATTAAGAATGCCAAAATTAACGCGGGAAATTTTTCATTCCAGAGAACTTTGGGATAATAGGCTAAGTTATTTTGCAATTTACCAAAACAGGTACGGTTAAGAAGAATAACAAAATAAACTGCGGTTAAACCAGAGGCAACTACACATAAAATTGTCGAAATTGGAAAGCTGGAAAAACTGCCTTGAAAGGAAATAAATTCCGCAATAAAACCTGTCAAACCAGGAATACCTGAACTAGCCATTCCACCTAAAACGAGTAAGGCACTAACTAGGGGTAAACCACGAATAGGACTCATTAAACCATTAAGTTTGTCTAATTCTCTTGTGCCAACTTTGGTTTCAATAACTCCCACTAAATGGAAGAGAATAGCGAGAATAATTCCATGACTAAACATTTGGGCTACTGCGCCAACTAATGCTAAGGGTGTGGCCGCTGCTGCTGCTAGTAAAATATAGCCCATGTGGCCGATAGAACTATATGCTACCATCCTTTTAATGTCTTTTTGGGTAATGGCTACAACTGCTCCATAAATCGCGCTAATTGCCCCCCAAATTGCTAATGTTGGGGCGATAATATGCCAAGTTTGGGGAAACATTCCCAAACCAAATCTTAATAGTCCATAAGTTCCCAATTTGGCTAATATTCCACCTAATAAAATAGCAATAGGTGCAGAAGCTTCTACATAAGCATCTGGTAGCCAAGTATGAAAGGGAATTAACGGAATTTTGATGCCAAAACCTAAAACTATTCCTGCTAATAATATTAATTGCATTCCCGCAGAAATGTTTGCAGTGGCAACAGTATCAAAAGCAAAACTGTGAGAACCACCTAACCATACCATTCCTAAAAATGTGGCTAAAATTAACGCCCCAGAAATTGCTGTATAAATCAGAAATTTCATGCCCGCATAAGCCCGATTTTTTCCTCCCCAAATGGAAATTAGTAAATAAAAAGGAATTAATTCCAATTCATAAAATAGGAAGAACAAAAGCAAATTTTGTGATAAGAAAGCACCAGCAACTCCACCAGTAATGAACAGAATCAGGGAATAAAATAACCGAGGACGTTCTGTATCTTTACTGCTGCTGTAAATAGCAATCCAAGTTAGAAAGCTATTTAATACTAACATTAATATTGATAATCCATCAACTCCTAGATGATAACTCAAACCTAATGTTTCATTCCAAGGTAGATATTCTGTAAATTGCATCCCTGGATTGTTGATATCAAATTTTAACAAAATGAACATATTCCACAGCAAAACTAAACCTGTAACGGTTAAAGATGCTAACCTAATTCTATTTGCCGGAATATCTTTTGCTGGATAAAAACCGATGATTATAGCGGCTATAATTGGTAGCCAAATTAAAACACTCAACATATTTATAAATCGGTAATTGGTAATTGGTAATGCTATAAGTCAGGTGCAAATTAAAAAATGAATTTCATGAGATGTACACCCCAAAAAGGCCATGTCAACCAAGTGCCTAAAACACCCACTCCTAAAAGCACTGTCAAGGCATAAAATTGAGTTTGTCCATTATTACTATATTTTAAGCCTTCACCACCCAATAGAGAGAATAAACCCACAGAATTGACAATACCATCTATTACAAATTTGTCCAACATATCGGCAAATTTAGAAAGTTGGGCAACACCAAAAATAATTGTAATTTTGTACAATTTAGGGGTGTAAAAATCGTAAGCAAATAAATTTTGTAAACCTTGCCAGGGTAGACGAATTGGTTTAGGAATATTGCCTAAATAGATGATACTACTAATACTGCAACCGAAAATACTTGACCAAATCAATAGCAGTGCAACATCTTTATTTAATGTTGCCCAATCAGGCAGTAATGATAAACTTTGTAATACTAAAGGCAGATGTAAAACAAAGCCTGATAAAATCACCATTGGCAAAACCATTAACCAAATAGCTTCAGGAGAACGTTCACTCATTTGTTTAGGTTTACCACCAAAAATTAAACCAAATTCCCTAGTTAAACTGAAGGTAGTTAAGCCGTTGACAATAATAATTATTCCTACTAAAGTTGGATGTGCTGCCCATAAACCATCAGCTAGTTTAAATAGTGCCCAAAAACTACCTAAAGGCGGAAAACCTATTAAACCTAAGGTCCCGACAATAAAGGCTAAACCGGATATGGGACGACGTGACCACAATCCACCTAATTGGGTAACATCTTGGGTGACACTATTCCAAACAATTCCCCCGGTACTCATAACTAACAATGCAGCGGATACAGCATGGGTAAGAACTAATAATAACGCAGCTTCGTTCTGTTGTGTACCTACCGCAATAAATACCAATCCCATGTAAACACTAACAGAATAAGATAAACAGCGTTTAATGTCAATTTGAGCGATCGCAATTAACGCCCCACCAATAGCTGTTACTGTACCAATAGCCACCATTACAGAAGCTGCAACAGGAGATAAACTGAATACAGGTTGTAATTTAATTAACACCCATGCCCCACTTGCCACTACCACCGAACTTCGCAAAATCGTACTGGGAATTGGTCCCTCCATAGCCTCATCTAACCACAAATGTAGAGGAAATTGGGCGCATTTACCCATAGGACCAGCAATTAAACCCAAACATACTAAGGTAATAATTGTGGGGTCAACATTAGCCGTGGCCGCCCATGTAGCTAATTCCGAATAATTCCAAGTCCCGGAAAGTGTCCAAAGTCCTAAGACACCCATTAATAAAAACAAGTCTCCTACTCGTTTGGTTAAAAAAGCATCTCGCGCCCCAGTCACTACCAAGGGTTGACTAAACCACAAACCTACTAATAGGTAAGTTCCCAAGGTGAGGACTTCCAGAATTACATAAGTGGAAAATAAATCGTTACACAAAACTAAGCCACAAAGACCAGCTTCAAATAATCCCAATAAGGAAAAGAAGCGTCCCCAACCCCAGTCCATTTCCATGTAACCAATAGCGTATATCTGCGCCAGCAAGTTCAAGCCAGTAATAACAATTAATGCCCCCACACTGACAGCAGAAATTTCTAAATTAATGGTTAGGTTTAAACCTGCGGTAGATAGCCAAGGAATAAATACTTCTTTAGCTGGATGATTCCAAATAGCAAAGAAAGCAAGGACTGCATGGAAAAAGGAGAAAAAGGTCATCACTACGTTGACATATCCCGCAGGTCGGGGACCTGTTTTGCGAATGATTCCCGGCGACCAAGGTATGGCCAAAAGCCCACCTATTAAAGCATAAACTGGAATTAGCCAAATAGTGTCTAGCAAATACTGATCCATTCAATTACTCCTATAGTTTCCAGCAAAAATTAAAGAAAACAGACTGACTAGCGTTGATCCCTCTCAATCTAGTCATGACAGATAATGAAAATTTATCTTGATTTAATATTGTTAAAAATAGCTTACCGTTATCTGTGCCAAAAAAGAATTACCTGATTAAACAAATTCACAATATTTCTTGTAAAGAATTCTTATATTTCAATCCATTGAACTATTAAATAGTAACTATTATGTTTAGTCTATGGATTGTATTTTTAAACAGTATCTATAATCTGGGGGCGGCATTTTCCACCCCATTAGATTCACATTGTAGCAATTATGTTAAGCTGCAAATTAGGTGTTTCCGCAATTATCACTACTGGGCTAACTTGGCTAATAGGCGCTGGTTTCATATCCCGGTAATCAATAATTTGAACAACAATTAGGTATGCAATAGCCAGCAATATAGAAATTACACCTGTGATAATTGCAACTATCTGAGAACGGTTCATAAGTATTTCCTGGAAATTAAGTGATTGAGAGGATATATTTATCTAAGTAATTTATTTCTTGAAAGTCTCTCAAATCAAGAGAGCAAAAATTTATACTTTTTTCACTGACTACAAATTTTAGACATAAAAAAGGCAATTCTACATTACAATATTAGCATCAAATGTCAAGAAGTCAATACCCTAGTAAAATCCTTAGCTTATTGATTATATTCTCAATAATATTGAGAATTAACCAATTATATTCTCAATAAACTCATAAATATGACTAAATGCGATTTTTTTGAAAAAGGGATATTTAAAAAACTTATATAGCATTTCCCAGGCTTGTGAGGTACAAATTTAGGACTTAAAAACGATATATAATTCTTAGGCATTTTGTGTCATCTGATTCTTTTATTCGTTAAATTCGGAAAGTGACAGAAGAGGATATATAATTATGGTGATTTACCAAGCTTAAATATATCGAATTAGAAAAACTATGCGGTTAAGATTGAACTATTCGCTTAGATATCAGAGCTAAAGCCACTGAGGTTCAAACTTACTGAGTATTTCCGTAAAAAACCTTAACAAGCCGACTACGGTAAACCACATTTATTGAAGATAAAATAAATTTTTTGTCCTGATGTTATATCAAAATATATTGTATTAAAATTTTTATTCATATAAAAAACTTATCATTAAGTTTTTAAATTTGACAATGGTAGATATTGTGTGATATTGATTGTTATTTGGGGGGGTCAATTAACAACCCCACATCAATGGTCTATTGTTTGAATTTACCCCCAAAAATGCTGGTAGAATCACGCTCCTCAGTACACTAACTCCAGAAAAATAATTAATAGCCACTCATTAACCCATCAACCTGTGTCATGGTAATTGGATATCTAATATTGTTGATATAGATATCGAAAATTTTAGCCTGTGCTAAAATCAGCATACCGGCACGACGCAGGTGATGGGAAAAATGCCATGTTTGAACGCTTCACAGAAAAAGCCATTAAGGTAATCATGCTGGCCCAAGAAGAGGCCCGCCGTTTAGGTCACAACTTTGTCGGAACTGAGCAGATCCTCTTGGGTCTGATTGGCGAAGGTACAGGGGTGGCCGCCAAGGTGCTGAAATCAATGGGAGTTAATCTCAAAGATGCTCGCATTGAAGTTGAAAAAATCATAGGACGGGGTTCAGGCTTTGTCGCCGTAGAAATTCCGTTTACGCCACGGGCAAAACGGGTTTTAGAACTATCCTTGGAAGAAGCACGCCAATTGGGGCATAACTACATTGGTACCGAGCATCTGCTGTTGGGACTGATCCGCGAAGGGGAAGGTGTCGCAGCCAGAGTGCTAGAAAATCTGAATGTAGATTTGACCAAGGTAAGAACCCAAGTGATTCGGATGTTGGGAGAAACGGCGGAAGTTACGCCGGGTGGTCCCTCTGGTCGCACTAAAACCCCAACGCTGGATGAGTTTGGATCAAACCTGACTCAAATGGCCATAGATAACAAGCTCGACCCTGTGGTGGGACGCGCCAAGGAAATTGAGCGAGTCATCCAAATTTTGGGTCGCCGGACAAAAAACAATCCAGTTTTGATTGGTGAACCAGGTGTTGGTAAAACCGCTATTGCTGAAGGTTTGGCTTCACGCATCGCCAGTAAGGATATCCCTGATATCTTGGAAGATAAGCGTGTAGTCACTCTCGATATTGGTCTGCTGGTAGCAGGAACTAAATATCGCGGTGAATTTGAAGAACGTCTCAAAAAAATTATGGATGAAATCCGCTCTGCGGGTAATGTCATCCTGGTAATTGACGAAGTTCACACCTTAATTGGCGCGGGTGCGGCCGAAGGGGCGATTGATGCGGCTAATATTCTCAAGCCAGCTTTGGCGCGAGGTGAATTACAATGTATCGGCGCGACTACTTTGGATGAGTACCGTAAACACATTGAACGGGATGCGGCGTTAGAAAGACGCTTCCAGCCTGTCATGGTGGGTGAACCTTCTGTTGATGAAACAATAGAAATTTTATATGGTTTACGCGATCGCTACGAAGCACACCACAAGCTGAAGATATCTGATGAAGCGTTGGTGGCGGCAGCTAAGTTGTCTGATCGTTACATTAGCGATCGCTATTTGCCAGATAAAGCCATTGATTTGGTGGATGAAGCCGGCTCACGGGTGCGCTTAATTAACTCCCAACTGCCCCCAGCAGCTAAGGAATTAGACAAGGAACTACGGCAAATCTTAAAAGAAAAAGATGATGCGGTCCGTTCTCAGGACTTTGATCGGGCGGGAGAATTGCGTGACCGGGAAATGGAAATCAAGGCCGAAATCCGCACTATTGCTCAAACTAAGAGTAACGGTGCTAGTGGTGACGGTATTGAACCCATAGTTACGGAAGAGGACATTGCTCACATTGTTGCTTCTTGGACTGGTGTACCAGTTAACAAACTCACTGAATCTGAGTCTGAAAAGTTGCTACACATGGAAGACACCTTACATCAGCGCCTCATCGGTCAAGATGACGCTGTGAAGGCTGTTTCCCGCGCTATTCGTCGCGCTCGTGTTGGTTTGAAAAATCCCAATCGACCGATTGCTAGTTTTGTCTTCTCAGGTCCTACTGGGGTGGGTAAAACTGAATTGGCGAAGTCCTTGGCCTCTTATTTCTTCGGTTCAGAAGAAGCGATGATTCGCTTAGATATGTCCGAATACATGGAGCGTCACACTGTTAGTAAGTTGATCGGTTCTCCTCCTGGTTATGTCGGTTACAACGAAGGTGGTCAGTTAACGGAGGCTGTCCGTCGTCGTCCTTACACTGTGGTGTTATTCGACGAAATCGAAAAAGCCCACCCCGATGTGTTCAATATGCTTTTACAAATTTTGGAAGATGGGCGTTTAACTGACGCGAAAGGTCGCACGGTGGACTTTAAGAACACTCTGCTGATTTTGACTTCCAATATTGGTTCTAAGGTGATTGAAAAAGGCGGTAGCGGTATCGGTTTTGAATTCTCTGAGGATGCGACTGAGACGCAATACAACAGAATTCGCTCTTTGGTGAATGAGGAACTGAAAAATTACTTCCGTCCTGAGTTCCTGAACCGGTTAGATGAAATCATCGTCTTCCGTCAATTGAACAAGATCGAAGTTACCCAAATTGCGGAAATCATGCTCAAGGAAGTGTTTGGTCGCTTGACGGAAAAAGGCATTGTCTTAGAAGTCACTGACCGCTTTAAAGACCGCTTGATAACTGAGGGTTACAGTCCTAGTTACGGTGCAAGGCCATTACGTCGGGCAATTATGCGCTTGTTGGAGGATAGTTTGGCGGAAGAAATTCTGTCTGGACGCATCAAAGACGGCGATACTGCTCTTGTTGATGTTGATGAAAATGGCATTGTTCAAGTTAGTTCTCAACAAACACGGGAGTTGTTAACCCCTGTTGAGTCTTAGTTAGGTTTTTTACTTGTTAATTGAACGGTGGAGGATTTCAGTTCTCTACCGTTTTTTTTGTTTCGCGCAAAGGCGCTGAGACGCAGAGAGGGGAAGGAGGTTTTTCTATCGGTTAAACAGAAGTAAGGATATAGGACTTACTCACGGGTCACGGAATAATGAACTACTCCAGGCACAGAGAACACGGATAAATGAGGGTTTGAGGAATATTTTGGGTAATTCCTGGATTAATGAAGCAGACGATTGTAGAGCAATATGATATATTGATACTAGTTTAGGGGAATTTGTCAAATTATAGAATCAACAACTCTCAAATTTTATCACTAACAATATAAGGAAGAATATATGAGTGCAAATAGTTATCTAATTTCAGGTGAAACTTTTACTTTTCAAGATAATTCAGATACATCTAAAGAATGTCTTTCTGATGATGAAATTAATGAAAAATATAAAAAGGGTGAGATTAGAATTGTTACGGAACAAGCTCGTTACCCATTAGATAGCATAGAAACGATGCTTGACAATAAAAAGTATATCCTTGATCCTGAATACCAACGCAGAAAAAGGTGGGATAACACTCGTAAATCTAAGTTGATAGAATCATTCATTATGAATGTACCAATTCCACCTATATTTTTATATGAAATAGACTATTCTATTTATGAGGTGATGGATGGACAACAGAGATTAACTGCTATTTATGATTTTTATAAAGGAAATTTTAAACTAGAAGGATTAGAATATTGGCAAGAACTTGAGGGAAGAAACTATCAAAACTTACCTGAACAAGTTAGAAGAGGTATAGATAGACGGTATTTATCCTCTATTATCTTATTACAAGAAACAGCTAAAAGTCAAAAAGAAGCTGAATATCTCAAACAAATAGTTTTTGAAAGACTCAACAGTGGTGGAGAACTGTTAACTGCCCAAGAAACAAGAAATGCGTTACAAAATGGAAAATTCAACCAATTATGTATAAAACTTTCTCAAAATGAATATTTTCGTAAAATGTGGAATTTCCCTTTAGAAAGTGAAGGAGAAAAAGAATTACTGGAAAATGAATCTTATAAAAAGATGGAAGATGTAGAATTGGTGTTACGCTTCTTTGCTTATCGTCATATAGATAAATTAAAATCTCCAGTTGATAAGTTTTTAGATGAATATTTAAAACAAGCAAATATTTATCCTGATGAAACAATGAGCAAACTTGAAAATCTATTTAATGAAACTATTAATTTAATTTATAAAATATTAGAAAATTCAGCTTTTATTCCACCAAAAGAAGGACGTAATAGGAAAACACCATTAAAAACTATCTATGATCCAATAATGCAGGTATTTGCAAATAATATTTCCTACAAAGATGTTCTTATTGAAAACAAAGAGACTATACAAAAAAATTTATATTCAAATAAACAAGAACCATTTATACAAGAAGTAGGACGTAGAAATCTTTTTGATGGTAGCTATAATAATAAAAAAGATGTAGAAGCGCGCATTCGGTATTTTCAGAAATTTCTACAAAGCTATATTAAATAAACTTTGCTAGGAATTATGAATATAGAATCATTAGAAAACTTCACGCGAGAAATCAATCAAATCAGAGAATATTTAAAACATATTCAATATGTAAATGATGTATCTGCTTATGCTGTTTTAGAAACCGATAATGAACAAATCAGAAACTTATTAAATACACTGAAAGAGCATGATAGAAGTTTTAGAACAGATAAACGAATATTTGAATATAAAGCATCTATTATCTCACTATATGGACTGCTAGAAAAATATGTAGAACTCTGGATTAAAGAATATCTTAATTCCCTATCTAATGTAGTACCTGAATATAATAAAATAGATCAGAAAATTAGAGACAATCATTTTGAGCTTTCTTTAAAATTGATTAATACTATTACCAGTAGGGAAACTGCCAAATATCAGCATTTTACAAAAGAGGAAGTGCTAAAGAAACTTAATGATTGTATAGTCAATCCTACCAAATATCAAATTAATACAGATGCTTTTGTTCTTTTGTCAGGTAATTTAAAACATAATAAAATTGTAGAGTTATTCAACAAGTTAAATTTGGATTTGAATGATGAATTGTTAAAAAATGAAGAACTTAAAAATGAAATTGGTTTAAACCAAAATACTATTTCTAGAATAGAAAAGGATATTTTGTATAATAAAATAAATGATTTGGTTGAAAGAAGAAACCAAATTGCTCACGGTTCAGAAGAAGTAGATGATATCCTCAGCATATCTGAATTAGAACCTTATATTCAATTTTTAGATAAATATTGTCAAGCTATTTTTCAGACATTATTTGAAGAACTTATCAAACAAGAATCAATACATATTTTTCAAAAAATAGAAAATGTGATTAATACTTATGGTAATAAAGTATTGGCGTTTGAACTTGAAAATTATACGATAAAAGTGGGAGATATGCTAATTGTTGAAACTAAAGAAGGTAGATTTTATAAAAAACCTATTTTAACAATTGAATTAAATAGGAAAGAATATCCAGAACTGATAATTACGGAAAAAACTAGTATTGGTGTTAGCGTTGAGCCTAAAATCAAAGATAATCAAACATTTTACATAATCAAAAAATAGTGCGATAGCGAAGTGATCCGCAGGAATCGCTCCTAGTTAGACTATGGTGGAAAAGTGCGATTGTGCGGAACTCAGTACCACAGGCGATAGCGAAGCGCCCCGCAGGAATCGCTTTTACTCCCTAGAAATATGATTTAACTCCCCAGGTAAAATCACTGGAATTTCTGAACCTAAAAATCCAGACACATCACGAGTTACAATCATATCTACCATTGATTTGATAGCACAAGCATACTGCACCGCATCCTCAAAATCTTGAAAATTTAAAGCTACTGCTGTTTCTAAAATATTTTTATCAACTGTGCAAATATGTAAATCTGTGAGAATTTGAGAAATTGCATCTTGAGCAACTTTTACACCTGCTGCTTTACGAATAATATAATAAATATTAGTAATTGTAGTAGCAGCAATAAACCCTATAATCTCACTTGCATCAATTTTTGGAAATAGCTTGACTGCATCTTCTACAAGCAGATAATAGCCGTGTGCTTTTACCAGTACATTCGGCAATTCGTATCCAACATCAATGCTGATATCCGCCAATTTTCAATGAATAATCAAACTATCTCTAGTCATTTCTAAAAAATCATAGGTCAAAAACAATTCGATTATTTGAGTAATATTTTGTAGAAAAAGTTGTTCAATTTGTTTATTACTAATATTACCTGTAGTTATTAGTAGTAGTTTGTAAGGCTCTTGTTTGATTAAAAAAAGAATCTAAAAAATCTTTATCTTTGGTAATAACAATTCTCTGTTCCAGGATTGATAGTTTGTTGATTTCCGAATCTGGAGTTGCATTTTTTAAAGGAAGATTCTTGGTATGTATAACATCACAACCTAAGTTTTCTAATAAATTAGCAATTCCCATTGGTAATTGAGCATCAATCAAGAATTTCATGAAACTAATTGGAGGATACTTTTAACTTGAGTGAGTCGAGTAGCAAAGCTGAGAACTGCTAAAATGTCTTCGTATTCTAAATCATCATAATCTTCTAAAATATCATCAATATTCATGCCTGAACTCAAAAGTTCTAAGATCATTTCCACCGGATAGCGCAATCCACGAATACACGGTTTACCATGACAAATATCATGGTTAATTGTTATTCTATTTAATAGAAGGTTATTCATGATATTTAGATTTTATGTTGGCACTAAATTAATTGTACTTGATTTTTCGAGTTCTATGACAATAGAAAAAAGCGAACTGAAAGTCACCGTTGCGCGACTCTTACAGAGCGCTTCGCTATCGCACTTTATCAATCTAACCTGTGAGCGATCGCACTTAAACCCAATAGGTGATTCCTACGGAGTGCTTCGCTATCGCACTTTATCAATTTCTCACGCTGCTTTCGCTAGTGGCATGAATATTTCAACGGATTCAAACGGTACAGATATTTTGTCTTCTTCTGTCCGTTCAATTAATCCGAGTTCTTCCAGGCGATTTACGTCTGTGTGTACGTTTGAATAGTTTCTTTCGGCTGTTTTCGCCAGCGCGTAAATACTGCATGGCCCTGTTTTGCTTAAAGTATCAAGTAAATCAAGTCTAGCAGGTGTTAGCTCACTAAAAAGTGATTTTGCAGATTCAAATGAAAGTCTAAAATTTACTGGCTTTCCAATTTCGGAGTCTTTAATTTGTTGACGAGCGGCTCGGATTGCAGAACCACCTTTGGCTACTTCAATAATTGCTTTCATGATTCACTCCAGGTTTCAATGTCTTTTTCAAAATCGTCAAGCAATTTATCAATGCTTGTGAACTTATAATCTATTTCGTGTGAGTTTATATGTTTATGATCTCCTTTTTGTGCGTTCGTTGTCATATCGAATTCTACATTTTCCATATCAATCTAACCTACGGCTAAACTAACAAGTCAAGGTTCTTGAGAAAGAGATAAGATACGCTGATATAGCCGGGGACTGATGCGAAAACCAGCCTGGTTGATCAAAGCATCCATCACAGGTTGAACTTGAGGGATAAGACTTCTTTGTTTAGCAACAAGCAAAATACCGAGAATACCAATAATAGGTATCCCAAGCCGGAGAGCTTCTTGCCGTCCCAAGCGTTCATCAATGAGCAAATCATCGGCTTGTAGCTCAAGTGCCAAGGCTATAGCATTTGCTTCTCCAGCATCAAGTCCGCGTTCCTGTTGAAGCTGGTTAGCAAGTTGGGAGTTCTTAAGGAATTGGGTTTGAATCCAGTCCAGTTGGAGAATAGCTGAAATAGTAGGATTGCTGGCGGCTACCAGTTCGCTGGCAACCACGTCGGGAATGATAACCTGATGGTAAATAGCTTTTAGCAACCCAAGATGATCAACAAGGGCAAGATTCGAGAGAGCAGAAGTATCACTGACAACAATCATAGCCAGCCTCGACTCCGCAGGTGTTGAACATCTTGCTCAAAGTCTTCCACATCGTAATGGACACAAATATTCCGATCTGCCAGCAGCTTTTGAAAGTTCATTATGTCTATTCCCGCAATTTTGCTGGCGCGGCTGAGGGAAATCCGCTGCTGCTGGAATAGGGCAATGGCTATTTCCTGAAGCCATTCACTCTGGTTAAAAGTTTCAGTTTTACTGAGGCTATCAGGTAGGTTCAGGGTAATTTGCATCAAGTTGTCCTCACGCAGTCACTTCTAATTTTAATTTTACTCTATTTCCCAGTCTTCCAATTGTAGTTGTGGGATACGTGAAAATTCTTTAGTATTATGGGTAACTAATATCAAATTATTCGCTAAAGCAATAGCAGCAATTTGTAAATCGTAAGCACCAATAGGTGTTCCGTTAGCAGCAAGTTGGGCGCGAATCTCTCCGAAAATTAGAGCAGATTGGTCATCAAAAGGCAAAGACACAAATTGACTCAAAAATCCTTGCTGTAACGTCAGATTACGCTCTGGGTTAGCACTACGAATTGATCCGTAAAATAATTCACCCTTCACAACTGAACAAACAGCGACTTCTGAAAGTGGGATATTATCCAGCTTTTGTTTTAAATGAAAGTTTTTGCCCTTGAGATAAATAATACAGGCATTAGTGTCTAGCAGATAAATCATCAAAATAGCTCTCTTTCTGCTTGTTCTGGCTGTGGATGTCTGATAAATGTTTCATCTTGAATACAACCATAAAAATCACTCAATTTTGTTGTTGTTTTTGTTGGTGATGCTGATTCATAAACGAGAATAATATCTAATTCCGTTCCTTCTGTTGTTTCGGGTAATTGAATTTGTAAAAGTCCATTTTTACCAATTAGCGATCGCACTCTCATACTTTGCATAACTATTTACCTCTTTTGAATATCTGTTCTTTAAGTTCTTGTAACAACATAGATAGCTCCTATGTTGGAATTTTTGTCTAATATATGTTGTCTATTCAGCATATTATAAACGATCTCGCTTTATAAGTCTAATTTGAGCGATCGCTGATCGCACTTTGTTTGATCCGTAGCACCGGATTTGTTAAATAGAGCATAGGGAGTATAGATTCATTATTTTTTAAACTTTTCTTCTGAAGCTAGAATATCTTCTTTCACTTTACCAATAACTTTCTGGGAAGATTCAAAAATATGTTCAAGCCAGGGCATTACGTAACCCATGCTATCCTTTGTTAGTCCAATGACAAAGCGTCCATGATCATTATCATCAATACAAGTATTAATACAAACATTTTGTCTGTGAATAACTATATCTCGCAAAGACCTACCTTTACCTCTGCCAACCAAAGCATGAAGCCACATATAGTCTTCCTCCAGCGCGAAATCTTGAAATAGATTTGACCAGAAACTTAGACTGTTTGCAGGAATCCAAGTTGATTGATCTTCTTTTTCTTCAATTTTGCTAACCTGCTTTATGAACTTGTTAAAGCTATCCATGTTAGTTTCTTCATTAAAATAAGCATGATAAGCACTAATTGAAAGGTCTAGAGCAGCACGAAGAAAAATAACGAAGCTTTCAGTATAAAAATTCATTGACAACCTACTCTGATCATCAAAATAAATAAACTCTCCATGTTGTAGTTCCCGAATGATTTTCTCATTTTCAAGGAAACTCTTAGCAGCGAAGCGAATTTTCATGTCACACGCATCCAGCCTTTGACTATAAACACCCAAAACTTTAGCTTCTAGAGGCTTAGTCACTTGAAGACATTCTGCAAAGTAATGGCTGCTTGGATCGCAAAAAAAGAGTTCTGACAAAATCTCTTCTGGTGATTTCATATGTAATAAAAATAACTACAGTAAATATGTTGCTTAAACCCAGGTTTTCCATCTAACATACCCAGATATTACACTGGTTATGTTGAGCTTAACTACAAACTACTCTTAACTAGTTCAATGGTCAGATGATTGTAATTTAATCCCCAAAACCTGAGTATAAGCACCTCTAGCCTGAGTCACCCCAATTGTGCGCTGTGCTGATTCTATCATGGGACGACGCAAACTCACAACTATAAACTGTGCCTGTTCTGCCTGTTGTTTAATCATTCTCGCTAATCGTTCCACATTTGACCCATCTAAAAACATATCCACTTCATCAAAGGCGTAAAATGGAGATGGACGATAACGTTGTAGGGAAAAGATAAAACTTAATGCAGTTAAGGATTTTTCTCCCCCTGACATGGAAGCAAGACGTTGGACAGGTTTACCTTTGGGGTGTGCGACTAGGTTTAAACCACTGTTAAAAGGATCTTCAGGATTATCCAGTTGTAAATAACCGTCCCCATCTGATAAAATAGCGAAAATAGATTGGAAATTTTCGTTAACTGCATCAAAAGCTTCTTTAAATACTTTTTGACGTAACGTGGTAAAGTTCTCAATTCTTAATAATAATTCTGTCCGTTCCCCTTCCAAAGTCTCTAATTTTTCGGTGAGTTCTTGAAGACGACCTTGGACTTTATCATATTCTTCTAAAGCTAACATATTCACAGGTTCCATTGCCTGTAAACGTTTGCCTAAACTCCGCAATTCTTTTTGTAAGTCCTCTAAATCAACTTTATTGGGAACTTCTGGGAGGGGACTGGGTAATTCTGCACCTAAATCTCGCAACTGGTTTTGCAGTGCTGTTAAATCTTCCCGGCGTTTTTGTTGAGTTTCTTGCAGTTTCTCAATTTCCCATTGTAATTGTTGTTGACGCAATAAGAGCGATCGCAATTCTATTTCTACTGTATCTCGGTTCTTTTTCTCTTCCCCTAAATTTTCCTCTAATTTCCGCAAATTAGTCTGAATTTCGGTAATTAAAGCATTTAATTCTTCAAGTTGACCATTAACTGTTGTTTGTTGCTGTTTTCCTGTCGTCTCTTCTTGCTGATATTGAATAACTCTGATTTGGGATTCTTCTATTTTTTCTTGTAACCGCTGTTGTTGATTTTCAAGATTTTGTAATTGTTGTTGAACATCTCTTAACGCAGTTTCCCGTTGTTGTAATTCCTGTTCCTGGTTTTTAATAATAGCTTGGATTTGTTGCCATTCGCTGGGGGTTTGAGAAGATTCTAACTCAGCTAAAGTATGTCTCAATTGTTGTAATTGAGTTTCCTGTTCTGGCAATTCCCGATTTAAAATTTCTAAACGGGATTGTGCCGATGTAAATTTTGCCGTATTTTGAGAAAGTTGAGTGCGATTATGTTCCAACTGCGTTGTTAAACTCTTAATCTCTTTTTGTAACTGTTCTAAATATAATTGTTGTTCCCTGCGTCCTTGACGTGCTTCCGTTAACTCCAGGGAGAGGGTTTTAGTACGAATTGCTAAAGTAGAAATTGCTTCTCCACAACGCTCTAAAATACGATCAATATCTATTAAGCGAGATTTCAAATTAGCGACCTCTTGAGATTCCCCCGTTTCTCCTTTATCAAAACGTAAAGATGAGCGTTGACTACCACTACCTCCAGTCATTGCTCCGCTAGTTTCCAATAATTCCCCTTGTAAAGTGACTATACGATATAGTCCCATATTTTTTCGTGCTTGAGCAAGAGTAGCAAAGACCACCGTTGCGCCGAAAACATAGGCAAAAACATCACGATAACGGCGATCGCATTCTACCAAATTTACCGCATAATTAACAAAACCATCAGCTAAAGGCAAAGTTGCATCCTGAGTAAATTTAGGGACTTTAATTTTATTTAAAGGTAAAAAAGTTGCCCTCCCAGCCCGTTTTTGTTTTAATAGTTCAATTCCCGCTGATGCTACACTATCATCTTCAACGACAATATGACCTAAACGTCCACCCGCAGCCATTTCTAACGCCAATTGATACTGAGAATCCACCTTAGCCAACTGCACCACCAAACCACACAAGCCGGGCATTTCCGACTGTAAAATTACCTTACTAGCCTGTGTTCCTTGGATCTCCTGTTGTGCTTGTGTTTGTGCTTCTAATTTATCTAACTGACGTTGTTTGTCTCGTTGTTCTTGTAAAAGCCGCTTTTGGGTATCTTGTTGAATTTGTAACTCTTGTTCCGTCGCGGCCAGATTTTCGGCTAAATTCTGAATAGGTTGACTAGAAGCATGAAATTCCAGGTCTAACCGCCCAAATTCCCCCTTTTTTCCAGCTAATTCCGGTTCTAAAGTCCCAATTAATTGAGACTGCTCAGAAATCAACAATTGTAATTGAGTATTACGTTCCTGTAATTGCGCTTGTTCTGTGCGTTGGGGTTCGACAATATGTAGCAAAGATTCAATAGACCGATTCAAAGCCGTTTGTTGTTGTACCCAAGCTTCCGAAGCGCTGGCAATTTTCGCAGCAGCTTGACGAGAACTTTCTAAATTTTGTTGAGCGGTATCACGTTCTGATTGTAGAGACGTTACATTTACCGTTTCTACATTTTGTTTTTTCTTAGCTTCTTCTAAAGCAAGTTGATATTGTTGAATTTCCTGATAAGTTTGATTTAATCGCTTTGTATATTCTTCAATAGATGTTTCTAACTCCCGTTGTTGACGTTGGAGTTGCTTGCGTTCCGCTTCTTGGGTAGCGAGATTAGACTGAACAGCAAGAAGTTCCTCCTCTCCCAAAGCTTTCACACGGAGATTTAGCTGATCTAATTCAGTAGTTTTCCGATTAATTTGAGCATTAGTATCCGTTAACTCAGTAGTAAAATTACTGAAATTGCGATCGCCCTCTTGAACTTGTGCAACCAGCTTTTCCTGCTGTAATTGGAGAGAACGCCAAGATAAAACCGCTGACCAAGATTGTTTTTCAATAAACTCAACCCGTAATAATTGATACTTTTCTGCCCTAACCTTATCTTGAGAAAGGCGATCGCATTGTATACTTAACTCAGTCTGAATAATCCGACAACTATCCTCCTTATCCTTGACCTCATCCAAGGTAGACTTAGCTTGAACAATTTTCCGATCATAAGTCGCCACCCCGGCCAACTCATCAATAATTTCCCGACGTTCCCGCGCATTCATAGAGATAATACTTGTCACATCACCCTGTAGAACCACATTATAGCCTTCAGGATAAATCCGCAACTCTTCCAAATCCTCATGTAACTCAGTCAGAGTACAAGCCACACCATTAATATAATAATTAGACGTATACCCCCCTTGCTGAGACACCCGTAACCGCCGGGTAACACTCCAGTCAGAGGATTTAGGCTTTTCTTCCTCCTCTTCCTCCTTCCGCGTCTTTGCGTCTCTGCGAGAGACATCAGAAATATCAAAAGTTACAGTTACACTAGCTTCCAGAGCGGAACGTCCCTGATGTTTTTGAGCATTATTAACCAAATCTGGTAAACGTTCCGCCCGCATACCCTTAGAACTAGCCAGGCCCAAACAAAACAGCAAAGCATCAAGAATATTTGATTTTCCAGAACCATTAGGACCAGATATGACAGTACACCCCGGTAGTAAAGGGACAGCAGTAGTCCCACCGAAGGATTTAAAATTGGTAAGTTCAACGCGCTTGACATATACCATGAGGAACTGGTTAAGTATAATCTAGATTAAATAGATAAGTGTACCAATAAATTTATGGAAATTAAAACGCCAGACTGGGTTAAACACGCGGTTTTCTATCAAATATTTCCCGACAGATTTGCTAGAAGCCAGCGTTCTCGTCAGGGCTTCTTAAATAATACCAATTTAGAAGCCTGGGACGCACCACCTACATATCAGGGTTATAAAGGTGGTGATTTGTGGGGGGTTTTAGAGCAATTAGACTATATTCAAAGTCTAGGGATTAATGCGATTTACTTTACACCCATTTTCCAATCTGCTAGTAATCATCGTTATCATACCCATGATTATTACCAAGTTGATCCGATATTAGGGGGAAATCAGGCTTTGCGAGCATTAATAGATGCAGCCCATGACCGCAATATGAAAATAGTTCTTGATGGCGTTTTTAATCATTCTAGCAGAGGGTTTTTCTTTTTTCATGATGTTTTGGAAAATGGTTCTAATTCTCCTTGGGTAAATTGGTTTAGAATTATAGACTGGCCGCTGGCACCTTATGATGGTAATTTACCGGCTAATTATCATGCTTGGGCAGGAATTCGCTCTTTACCGACCTTTAACCATGATCATCCAGATGTTAAAGAGTATATCATGAAAATTGCTGAATATTGGCTAGAATTTGGGATTGATGGTTGGCGTTTAGATGTACCTTATGAAATTAAAACTCCTGGTTTTTGGCAGGAATTTCGCCAACGAGTTAAAGGTATTAATAGTGATGCTTATATTGTGGGTGAAGTCTGGTCAGATGCCCATGAATGGCTTGATGGGACGCAATTTGATGGGGTATTGAATTATTTATTTAATGAGGCTACTATTGCCTTTGCAGTGGGGGATAGGGTTGTTTTAGAGCAGGTGAAATATAATAGTTATTACCCCTATCCTGCTCTAGATGCGGCTGAATATGCTAATAAGATTCAAGCCATTTTAAAACTTTATCCCTGGGAAATTCAACTAACTCAATTAAACGTGCTTGGTAGTCATGATACATCTAGATTAATTACCATTGCTGATGGGGATCAAACTAGTGTAGAATTATGTAATTTGTTATTATTTACCTTTCCTGGTGCGCCCAGTATCTATTATGGTGATGAAGTTGGTTTACCCGGAGGAAAAGATCCTGATTGTCGGCGGGTTTTTCCGCCTGAATCTGTATGGAATCAAGAGATTTTAAATACTCATAAACAATTAATTTCTCTGCGTCAAAATTATCCAGCTTTGCGAATTGGTAATTATCAAGTTCTTTATGCAGTAGCAACAGTTTATATATTTGTGCGAAGTTTAGAAAGGGAAGAATTAATTGTTGCTGTAAATGTGGGAACTGAATCTATAATGGTGAATGTAGATTGTCGTAATTTACAAAATCAGCCTCATCAAGTTTTATTTGGGAATGGGGAAATGATCCAGAAAGGTGAAAATGTTTGTTTAACTATTCCTCCCCGGAGTGGTTTAATTTTGGCATAAATGTTAAGATTCTAATTTAGAAATGATAGATGATATTTTTTTGCCTGTTCTGGGTAATCTAATACTATTAGGAGTAATGCTGATAAGTTTGACAACAGCAATGTTTGGTATATGGCTAAATCGGGGGATGATTACTTAAATAAGCGGAGTAAGCAAATTGAACAAAAGAAAAGAATTTTTTCTTATATTTCTGCTCTGTCTTTTGGTGGTTCAATTTTGTTCGGGGGAGTTAGTTTTATTAAAGAGGCTTGGGAAAAACCTCAACAGGCAGTGGTAAAATCAGCGGAAACCGAGTTACAGAAACAGATTAAGGGTTATGAATTAGTTTTACAGCGTGAACCTAATAATCAATTAGCACTGGAGAAGCTGTCTATTATTCGGTTAAAGTCGGGGGATAATCAGGGAGCGATCGCATTAATGGAAAAGCTGGTAAAATTATATCCAGATAGACAAGATTATCAGACTGTTTTGACGGATGTAAAAAAGAAAATGGTATCAAAATAAATTAAAAGGGAAATTATGGACACCCTCAAATTGAATCTGGGAATACAATTACCAGATCATAATCAGTTACCCTGTGAAGATGGAACATTTGTGAAAAACTTTCAAGAACATCCTCAAAGTATTCTATTAACAGAATCTATCTGGTCAAAATTACAAGAAATTCATCCAGATAGACAATTTTGTATCGGACAAGATAGCGGTATTTATTGGCGAATTACAGACCCTCCAGAAAGAGGAGCAGAAGCACCTGATTGGTTTTATGTTCCTGACGTACCACCTACTTTAAATGGTCAAATGCGCCGTTCTTATGTAATGTGGCAAGAATTAGTAGCTCCTTTAATTGTGATTGAATTTGTATCAGGTAATGGTAAAGAAGAACGAGACGAAACTCCATATCAGGGGAAATTTTGGGTTTATGAAAAAGCGATAAGAGTGCCTTTTTATGGTATTTATGAAGAGAAAAAATCATCTCTGGAATTATATCATTTAATCGAAGGACAATATCACTTAATGCCACCTAATGTAAGAGGTCATTATGTAATTGAAAAAATGGGTGTTGAATTAGGAATTTGGCAAGGAATATATAAAAATGTCGAGTTACCTTGGTTAAGGTGGTGGGATTTAGAAGGTAATTTTTTATTAACAGGAGAAGAACAAGCTGAACAGGAAAGACAACGGGCAGAACAGGAAAAACAACGGGCAGAACAGGAAAAACAACGGGCTGAACAGGAAAAACAACGGGCTGAACAGGAAAAACAACGGGCTGATAAATTAGCAGCGAAATTGCGAGAATTAGGCGTTGAATTTGATAATTGAGCAATCTTGTATATGGAGGCAAAATAGATTATACTAAACAGGGATATGGATTTTTACAAAATTTCTGAACCCCCAATTTGTGAAAAACAAATAATAGAAAAATATGGAGATATTACCCAATGAAAACTTTAGTTAAATGGACAATTAGCGACTACCATAAAATGATCGAATCAGACATTTTAACAGGTCGCAATTGCGAATTGATAGAGGGAGAAATTATAGAAATGAGTCCAGAATTGCCGCAACATTATAATACTGTAAAAAGAAGTGTAAATTATTTAGCAACTCTTTTACAAGGAAAAGCAGACGTGCGGTTTAATGGTCCAATTACTTTATCTAATTCTGAACCAGAACCTGATATTGCCATTGTTAAATTACCCGAATACATATATAATCAACATCATCCATATCCTGATGATATTTTTTGGTTGATTGAAGTTGCTAATACTAGTTTAAGTAAAGATTTATCAATTAAAAGAAAAATTTATGCCCAAGCGCAAATAACTGAGTATTGGATTATAAATTTATCAACTCAAGAATTAATAGTTTTTCGTAACCCTGAAAATGGGGATTATTTAGTAGAAGTAAAATGGCAAGAACCGATAATTAAGTCTTTAGCTTTTCCTGATATTGAGATTATGATTAGTCAGATGTTGAATTAAAAAATTGTAAGTCTGAACGAATATTATAAAATAGAGGCGATTTATGTCTTATAATAAATACAAAAGTATTACTGATGTTTTACAGGAATTTCCACTCACTTACACAGAAAAAAATTTCATTCAATCAATACCCATTGAAACCGATCCATACTTTAAAAACAGATTAGATTTTATATTAGCAGAAGGAGTAGTTTTCAATTCAGAGTATGCTATTTGTGAGAGTATTATTCACCCAATTCTTGTAGAATTATGGCGGAAATATGCTGATAAATTATTACTTTGGAGTCATCAACCATTGAATTATGACGAGAATTTATCGGGTATTCCTGACTATATGGTTGCTCAACGTTCTTCTAGGGGTAAAATTATTTTAGAGCAGCCTTATTTGATTATAGTGGAAGCTAAAAAAGATAACTTTGAGGAAGGTTGGGGACAATGTTTAGCGGAACTGGTTGCTGCTCAAAAAATGAATAGTAATCAAAATAGTCGGTTATTTGGCATAGTTTCTAATGGTAAGTTATGGGAATTTGCAGTTTTGCAACAAATGGAGTTTATTAAGAATGTTAAATATTATGTATTAGAGGATTTACAATTACTGATGGAGGCGTTAAACTTTATATTTAGTAATAGTTTTGAACAGGTTATTTATTGAGTTTTTAAGTAATGAATAAATTCTGTGACTCCATCATATTGATCATGGTAGTCAACATACTGATTTAATATTTGTATATCTAAATCTGGTAATAATTGACTTTGATTAACCTGATTATACTCACCATTTTCTAAAGCATAAATTTTTAATAATCCATCTTCCCAAATCCAAACTTCAGGAATACTAATTCGTTTATATATTTCTAATATTTTTATATTTCCACTGGTAAAAATTACCTCAATAATTAAATCGGGAATGTCTTTTTTACTATGAAAAATGTAGGATTCATCAGGTTCTTTACGTCCAGTTATATTTTTATTTCCTAAAGTGGCACTACCTCCAGCATAAAATCTAACCCTTTTTTCTCTACAGTATGCTTCTAACAATAAACTAATTGTTCTTTTGTAATATTCATGTTCTTGTCCTAAATTCATAATAATTTCTAATTCTCCGTCTAAATAAATAAATCTTATCCCCTCAATATCTTGAAAGGTGGTTTCTATTTGCTCAAATTTTTCCCAAGTAATTCCCGTAAGAACTAGATGATTATTTGGTACAATAGCTTTTTGTAATGTAGTTGTCATAGTTTTTATTCCTCAAATACAAGGTATGGAAGCGGTGACTACGGTGAGTATGTAGAGAAGAATCAATTGCGTTTCTAAAATTACTTGGATATTTGTTAATAATTGTATCATAAAATATGGATAGATTATAGAAAAAGTCAAGGGATTGATACTGACATTTTCATGTCAATTGTAAAGATTTGTGAAAATTAACGTTAGTATATCCAGAAAGTGATAGATTTTTGGAAATTGTGGGTACTCTCTACTAAGTAGGGGTAATTGAGGGGGCTAGGGGGTTAAGCAAGCGATCGCTTTGGTGGAGAAGTTGGTAAAATTACATCCAAATAGACAGCTTGACATTTTTTTAACCTACATTGAAAAAAATACTTTTTATATCTTGAGAAACAAATGCTAAAACAAGAACAAATACAAGAATGTCAATCTAAATTCAACCTTAGCTATCATGTCAATTTCGCCCATATTTGTCAGCAATTAGTCGGATTTGAAAATAAAGATGTACTTGAAGTAGGAGGAAGTTTACCTCCTGATTTTGTCTTTGATTATCTTGGTGTGAAATCATGGATAGGAATTGAAACACCAGATTATGAAAAATCATTAGAAGAAACAGGAGGAATAACTCACACAGGTACAATTATTAAAGATATTAAAAATATTTCTAATTGCAAGTTTAACAATCAACCAGAAGGCAAATATAAATTTTATTTAGAAAATATTGAAGATTTACCTGAAGAATATTATAACCAATACGATTTAATTTTTTCTATTGCAACTTTTGAGCATATTCATAAATTACCATTAGCTTTGGATAAAATGTTTCTGGCTCTTAAGCCAGGGGGAAAATTATTTTCAATGTTTGCGCCCATCTGGTCAGCTTATGATGGACATCATTTACCTAATCTTGTTGATAAACAAGGCAAAAAATTTCATTTTGGTGACTCTCCGATACCTCCTTGGGGTCATCTTTTAATGAGTCCACCAGAAATGTACAGCTATCTATGTCAATTTACTGACAAAGAAACGGCGAATTTAATGGTTTATTATATTTACCATTCACCTCATATTAATCGCCTATTTACAGAAGATTACTTAGCATATATTAATCAAAGCAGTTTTATCACTGATAAAATTGATTTGATTTTTACGCACCCTATTGATTTAGAAATAAAAAGTAAGTTAGAACACTTTTATCCTGGGAGAAAATATTTTCAAAATAATGGCATATTATTAATCTGTGGTAAGCAAGAAGAAAAAAATTTACTTCAGTCAGATCAACAACAACCTGATAATATAAAAAAAGAAATTGACATTATGGATAATTCTAACTTATCAGCTTCATCGAAACTAATTTGTATAGATTTAGGATGTGGAACTCATAAAGCTGAAGATTTTATAGGCGTAGATGTAGTTGCTGCTGATGGTGTAGATGTTATTGCTAATTTGAATGGTTATTTTCCATTTCCAGATAATAGTGTTGATTTTATCAAAGCACATGATATTATTGAGCATCTGCCTGATAGAATCCACACAATGAATGAAATATGGAGAATATTAAAGCCAGATGGAATAGTTGACATTAGTGTACCATCAACTGATGGCAGAGGAGCATTTCAAGATCCTACCCATGTCAGTTTTTGGAATATTAATTCCTTTATGTATTATTGCCAAGAATTTCCTCCTTATTTAGCAGGTTGTCAAAGTCATTATGGTTTTAAAGGGGAATTTAGTATTGTTAGCATTGAAGAAATACATTCCCCAAATCAAGTGATTCATGTTCATGCTGTATTAAAAGCTATAAAATCAGAAGAAAATAATTATCCACTAAATTTAAGAAATATTAATCTAATTATATTTCCAGATTGGAGTCAATCTATGGAGGTAATATTTGAACAATTGGTAAATCTATGTCAAGCTATTATTGACCATCCTAAAAGTAGAGAGATAACCTTACTTATTGATACCCAAAATACCAATCTCGAAGATACACAATTTTTATTAGCAGATGTCTTACTAAATCTTTGCTATGAGGAAAATATAGAAGCTAATAATGATAACTCTCCAGAATTTAATTTATTAAAAACAAATTCACCAGAAGAATATAAAGGTTTATTGCCAGTTTTGCACTCTAGAATTATTTTAGAAGGTGAAAACAAAGAATTTATTAATCAAATAGGATTAGAACAGTTACCTTCTCACACTATAGAAGAATTAAAACCCGCTTCACTTCTCGTAATTGCAATTTAAAAGGTAAAAGTTCATGAATGAATGGCAATTAAAAACTCCAGTATGTTTTATCATTTTTAACCGTCCCGATGTAACTCAGCGAGTTTTTGAAAAAATTCGTGAAGCTAAACCTCCCAAATTATTGGTTATTGCTGATGGTGCAAGAGCGAATAAAATTGGAGAACAAGAAAAGTGTCTTGCTGCTAGAGCAATTATTCATCAAGTTGACTGGAAGTGTGAAGTATTAACTAATTACTCTGATGTTAATTTAGGTTGTAGAAAGAGAATTTATACTGGACTAGATTGGGTATTTTCTCAAGTTGAAGAAGCAATTATTTTAGAAGATGATTGTCTCCCTGATCCTAGTTTCTTTCGCTTTTGTGAAGAATTATTAGAAGAGTATCGTCATAATACCAAAATCATGTTAGTTTCTGGACAAAATCTTCAGTTTGGACAAAAAAGACGAAATTATAGTTATTATTTTTCTCGTTATAATCATTGTTGGGGATGGGCTACTTGGAAAAGAGCATGGCAATATTATGATGATACTATGGAGCTTTGGCCTCTAGTTAAAAATGAAAATTGGCTATTTGATATTCTCCAAGATGAACAAGCATTTAGATATTGGTCAGCAACTTTCCAAGGTATGTATGAAGGTTTTGATACCTGGGATTATCCTTGGTTATTTGCTTGTTATATAAATCAAGGTTTAAGTGTTTTACCAAATATCAATTTAGTTTCTAATATTGGTTTTGGAAAAGAAGGAACTCATGCAACAGATACAAATAGTATTTTAGCTAATATACCAGTTGAAGAAATGCAGTTTCCTTTAAAACATCCTCCTTTCATAGTCAGAGATACCCAAGCAGATAATTTTACTGAAAGAACTTTTTATAGTGGATCTTTATCTAAAACACAACAGACTATTAATATCACAGAATTATTGAATAATGCTATTCATTTACTGGATAAAAATACAAATAAAATCAATCTCCAAAATATAACTCTAGTCACCATATCTTCCGTAGAGATAGAACTTACTTTACTAAGTTTAGTAATTTCCAATTTAAACGCAAACTTTAATAGAGTATTGTTCTTTACATCTGAGGAAATTGATCAAAGTTATTTGGAACTTTTTCCCCAATTAGAAATTATTAAAATTCATCCTATCAAGAATTTAGTTGAATATAGCAGATTTATAATCAAAGAGCTTAATTCATTTATAGAGACTGAATTTTGCCTAGTTACACAAGGAGATGGTTTTATTATCAATCCTCAGTTGTGGTCAGAGGAATTTTTAAATTATGATTATATTGGCGCACCTTGGCGTAATCAATCTCATTTAGTTAACTCCCAAGGTCAGACAGTAGATATACTTGACTTAAATAAAAATAGAGTAGGTAATGGTGGTTTTTCTTTAAGAAGTAAAAAACTATTAGAAGTATGCTCAAAGTTAGATTTTGATCATACAAAAACATCTTCATTATCAGAAGATTTGATTATCTGTCAATATTTTTATGAATGGTTTAAAGATCAAGGTATTAAATTTGCACCTTTAGAAGTGGCTATTAAATTTAGTTTTGAGCAAACTATAGAAGAAATTGAAAACTTCTCTTGGGAAAACACCTTTGGATTTCATGGAAAACCTCATGTTATCTCTGTCTTAAATAAATTATCGCAAGACTGGTATAGATATTTTAATTCGGAAAAATACCAAAACAGCAAACTGATAAATGACTTGAAATTACAAGAAATTAATATAGTTATTTTCCCAGATTGGTCAGTAGATGAAGATAATTTAGGCTGGGAATTACAGCAAGTTATTCAAATTTTAGCAAATCATAAAAGTAAAATTACACTTTTAATTGATGTTGGGGATACTTCCGCAGAAGAAGCGGATATTGTTCTAGCGGCTATAGCTATGAATCTCATGATGGAAGCAGAAATAGATATAACTGAGGAATTAACAATTTCTTTAATCATTGATTTGAATGAAATTCAGTGGGAAAATTTAATTCCTCGTATTAATGCGAGAGTTTCTTTACAACATGAAAATCAAAAGGTAATTGTCAACAAACAAGTAGAGCAAATTCCTTTATATTCTCTGGAAAATTTAAAAGAAGCAAGTGCAGAACAGTTTTTTTTTCAACTAGGAAATAGCTTATTTTTTCAAAGCAAGTATCAAGAAGCAATTATACAATATCAAAAATTCCAACAAATTCAAATAGGTAATCCTGAATTTTACTGGAGTTTTAGCGAATGTTTCAGACAACTTAATCTTCTTGAACAATGTTTTGCTGTTCTTCAAGCAGGAATTAAACTATATCCACTTGATGTAAAACTTCACTTCACTGTAATTGTTAATTATCAAATGAGTGGACGTATTCAAGAGGCAATTAGGGCTGCTAATATAGCTTTAGAAAACTTACCTAATAATCGCACATTTCAATTACTTTTTAATCTTCTCTTACCTAGTGTTTATGATCAAGTAGAAGAAATTGATGCTTACCGAAAAAGATTTAAGCAAGGACTTGATAATTTAATTAATAATATTCCCCTCAATAATATTGAAGACCAACAAAATACCCTCATTGCTACCAGTTGTTGGACAAACTTTTATCTTCCTTATCAAGCAGATAATGTTGTAGTTTTACAATCTCAATATGGTAATTGGCTTCATCAAATTATGAAAGCTAATTATCCTCAGTGGAGTATGCCATTATTAATGCCTCCTCTCAAAGAAAATCATAAAATCCGCATCGGTTATGCTTCTAACTATCTACATTCTTATAGCGGAACACTGTGGTTAACTGGTTGGTTAAAATACTGTGATCATGATAACTTTGAAATTTACTGTTACTACACAGGTAATCAACCAGATCCAATTACTGAAAAATTTCAAGAATATAGCGATTTTTTCTATCATATTCCTGGGAATTTACCAGCAGTTTGTCAACAGATAATGACTGATAAACTACACATTTTAGTATATCCTGAAATTGGTATGGATGCACCAACCATGCAAATGGCAGGGTTGCGACTTGCACCTGTACAATGTACAGCTTGGGGACACCCTGTAACCACAGGTTTACCAACAATTGATTATTTTTTATCTAGCCAATTAATGGAAGGAGAAAATGCTCAAGAACATTATTCAGAAAAATTGATTTTATTACCTAATATTGGTGTTGCTTACCCCGAACCTTATATTCCCCCAGTTGTTAAAACTCGTTCAAATTACGGTTTAAGTGATAATGATATAATTTATTTATGTTGTCAAGCACCTTTTAAATACTTACCCCAATACGATTTCATATTAGCAGAAATTGCTAGTCGCGTCTCTCAAGCTAAATTTGTCTTTTTACGAGGTACCGTATTAAAGCCTCGTTTAGAACGTGCTTTTGCTGCGGTAGGGCTAAATAGTGAAGATTACTGTGTCCACCTGAATATTCCAGCACGACTAGATTATGTAATGATTAATTTGCTTTCAGACGTTTACTTAGACACATTTACTTGGTCAGGTGGTAACACTAGCTTAGAAGCTATAGCTTGCAATCTTCCCATTGTCACTTGTCCAGGGGAATTTATGCGTGGTCGTCATACAGATAGTTTTTTAAAACTACTAGGAGTAACAGACACTATTGCTAAAAATGAAGCAGAATATATTGATATTGCTGTGAAATTAGGAATAGATAAAAATTGGCGAAATAGTATTTCAGAAATGATGAGTCAAAATCATCATTATCTATTTGATGATCAAGCTTGTATAGTGGGACTAGAAGCATTTTATAAAGAAGTTGTCAACGGGAATAGAAACTAAGAAAACGATCATGGGAACTGCTATAATCTCAGTTTTAAATATAGCACTTCCCCGTTTTACAAGGTATATATCTAGCGGGCAAAATGCCCGCACCACAAGAGTTTGATGATTCAATTTTGTACCTCATCAGTGCGGAAAACGCTGTATACTGAGATGATCAAAATCTTGTTATGATTATCAATCAGTTATATAGATTTCGCAAGCGTTATTGGGACTTTCAACAAGTTTAACTTTGTAAAGTTTCGCTCCTAATTTTTGAATAGGCGATCGCAAAGTATTACTAATATAAAGAGCAATATTTTCTGCAGTTGGTACAACTTTAGCAAAGAAAGGAATATCTTTATTTAAAAAAGTGTGATCAAATGGCTCAACAATGTAATCTGTAATTACCTGATTTAAAGCCCCTAAATCAATAACCATCCCTGTAGAGGGGTCAATTTCTCCCTTAACAGTCAGTTCTAATTGATAATTATGACCATGTCCATTTATACGAGCGCATTTACCATAAATTTCTGTATTTTCTGGTAAACTCAAATCAGGGTGAGCCAATCTGTGAGCCGAGCTAAAGTGAGTGCTAATGTTGAGATAACCCTGCATATCATTACCCGTATAATCTGCCCAAAGTTGATGACTTTCAAACAGTTTAACGTTGGATAGTTTCACTCCCAATTCATCAATTGGTGATTCTAGTAGATTACTAATGTAACGGGCAATATTCTCTGTTGTCGGCACAATATCGGCAAAATAAGGAATATCATCATTTAAACAAGAGTGATCAAATATTTTAACTACATAATCTTCTACTACTTGATTTAAAGCGGCTACATTTACAACCATACCAGTGCGTGAATCTATTTCCCCCTCTACAGTCACTTCTAGATGATAGTTGTGCCCGTGGGTGTTGGTACACTTACCATATTTTTCAGCACTGAGGTTAGGCGCTAGACGGTGAGCAGCGCTAAAATGAGTTCTAATAGTCAAATCAGCTTGTTTTCCCTCTCCTCTATAATCTGCCCAAAGTTGAGGATTTTCAAATAACTGGACACGAACCAAAGGTAAGTGAGGTGCTAAACGTTGCCAAATCGCCCTGGCAATATTTTCCGTACTGGGGAGAGTTGGTTGAAATTCTGTCCACACGTCATTGAGATAGGAAAAATCTAGTTGACCAGTAATTTCCCTTTTGATAACGTGTTTCACATCAGACAGGTTCAGCACCATTCCATACTCATCTATTTCCCCAAGCATGGATATGAATAAAACATAGTTGTGTCCGTGTCCAGGAAATTTCGAGTAAGCACCAAATTTTTGCAAATTCTCGATTTCACTCAGTTCTGGCAACCAATACCGAGAAATTGCTGAAAACTGATCACGGCGATTAACAATACATTGCATAAATACACTCAAAACAGAGAATTTAATATTTCTTAACCTTTTACTCTTTACAGTATAAACCAATTTGTTACTTCTATGTCTCTTATTTTAATGGCAGAGGTTAATAATATATATTTAGTCTCTTGTTTGATAAGATAAACTAATAATGAGTAATATGAAGAATTTAAAGGTAATAATCAGTGGTAAATTATACCAATAAAAACAATAAATCCCGTATTGTTATCATTGGTGCAGGTATAGGTGGACTTACAGCCGGAGCATTATTAGCACATAGAGGCTATAATGTCCTTATTCTTGACCAAGCAATAGTTCCCGGTGGTTGTGCTTCCACTTTTAAGCGTCAAGGATTTACCTTTGATGTTGGTGCGACGCAAGTTGCAGGTTTAGAACCTGGGGGAATTCATCACCGCATTTTCTCGGAATTAAATATAGAATTACCCGCAGCTACACCTTGTGACCCAGCTTGTGCGGTATATCTTCCCGGAGAGTCTACACCCATTAATGTCTGGCTTGATGCGGAAAAATGGCAAGAAGAACGCCAAAAACAGTTTCCGGGAAGTGAATCTTTTTGGCAATTATTAACAACTTTATTTAATGCTAGTTGGGAATTTCAAGGACGTGATCCTGTGTTACCACCGCGTAATTTATGGGATTTAAAACAATTAATTAAAGCAGTGCGTCCGAATACATTTCTAACTGCACCTTTTACTTTATTTACAGTGGGAGATGCCTTAAGATTATGTGGTTTAGGAAATGACAAAAGATTGCGGACATTTTTAGATTTACAACTTAAATTATATTCCCAAGTCAGTGCAGAAGAAACCGCTTTACTTTATGCAGCTACAGCTTTGAATGTATCCCAATTACCCCAAGGATTATTTCATTTACAAGGGAGTATGCAAGTTTTGAGCGATCGCTTGGTAGAATCTTTAGAACGAGATGGTGGTAAATTATTAATGAGACATACTGTCGAAAAAATCAAAGTTGCAAATAACCAAGCTAAATCTGTAATCATTAAAAATCAGAAAACCGGAGAAATTTGGACAGAATCAGCAGATCATATAATTGCTAACGTTACAGTTGAAAACTTAGTTCAACTATTAGGAGAAAACGCCCCTTGGGGATATAAACAAAGAGTAGAAAAACTACCTCCTGCTTCTGGTGCTTTTGTTGTTTATATAGGTGTAGAAAAAAGTGCAATTCCTCTTAATTGTCCACCACATTTACAATTTTTATATGATATTAACGGACCAATTGGCGAAAATAATTCTCTATTTGTATCTGTAAGTCATGAAGGAGACGGCCGCGCACCATTAGGAAAAGCCACAATTATCGCTTCTTCCTTTGTTGATTTTACTCCCTGGTGGGAAACTGAAAATTATGAAGAGTTAAAACAAAAATTCACCCAAGAAGCAATATCCAAACTTTCCCAATATTTCTATTTAAAACCAGAAACTATCATTTATGTAGAAGCAGCCACACCTCGCACCTTTGCTAATTATACAGGCAGAGAAAAGGGAATTGTAGGCGGTATTGGTCAAAGAATTTCCACCTTTGGGCCCTTTGGTTTTGCTAATCGTACTCCTATTAATAATTTGTGGTTAGTTGGTGATTCTACCCACCCTGGAGAGGGAACTGCGGGGGTCAGTTATTCAGCTTTGACGGTAGTTAGACAAATTCAAAATCAAGGGTAGAGTTATTTTTACTTATAATTAATAATTTAATTTATTCTTAAAAATCATATTGTTTTTGGACAACCTAAATCCTCTTAATAATAGCTATAAATTCTCCAAAAATGATTGTTATAATAGGATTTATCCCTGATTTTATTTTCGTAAAAAATAAAATAATATCAAAAATACAAATAGTATGTTAATATGTAAATTGTTTGTTAATATTACCAGCTAACAATGTCTACTACTATTAAATTTATTGATTTATTTGCAGGAATTGGCGGAATGAGATTAGGCTTAGAAAAAGCTTGTAAATCTTTAGGAATTAACTGCGAATGTGTGTTCACTTCTGAAATTAAATCTACAGCAATTAAAGTTTATCAAGATAATTTTTACCAAGATAAAATATGGGGTGATATCACTGAAATATCAACTCAACAAATTCCTGAATTTGATATTTTATTAGCTGGGTTTCCCTGTCAACCTTTTAGTAGTGCAGGAACAAGACAAGGATTTTTAGATACTAGAGGAACTTTATTTTTTGAAATTGAACGTATCTTAAAAGATAAATCACCCTTTGGATTTTTATTAGAAAATGTTGAAGGTTTAGTTCAACATGATAACGGTAGAACATTAACAACTATTTTAAATAAATTAGAACAATTAGGTTATCAAGTCAAATGTGATGTTTTAAATTCTAAAGATTTTTGTATTCCTCAAGATAGAAAAAGAATTTATATAGCTGGAACTAAAATAAATCCTATCTCTTTAAATTTTTCTAAAAATAATCAATCTGTATTATCAAATATTTTAGAAACAGGTTGTCCAACTTTACAAACCAATTTTGTTAAAAAACTATTAGCACAATATTCTCTGGATGAACTTTATGGTAAATCTATTAGAGATAAAAGAGGAGGAGAAGATAATATTCATAGTTGGGATTTAGAATTAAAAGGAAATGTTAGTATAGAACAAAGAGAATTACTAAATTTATTACTAAAACAAAGAAGAAGAAAAAATTGGTCTGCTAAAAAGGGTATTCACTGGATGGATGGAATACCGTTAAGTTTAGATGAAATTGAAACTTTTTATCAACATAAAGATTTAAAACAAATATTAGATGATTTAGCAAATAAAGGTTATTTAAAATATGAACATCCTAAGGACATTCAAGAAGTAGTAAATAAAGATGGTAAAACAGTAAAGAAAAGAGAATATAGACTTGATTTACCGAAAGGCTATAATATTGTAGTTGGTAAACTCAGTTTTCCAATTAATAAAATACTTAATCCTCATGATATTGCACCCACTTTAGTAGCTACTGATATGCAGAGATTAGCAGTAGTTGATGGTAAAGGGTTAAGATGTTTAACAATTAGAGAGGGATTGAGATTATTTGGCTTTCCTGAAGATTATCACATTAATTTACCTATCAATAAAGCATTTGATTTATTGGGAAATACTGTAGTAGTTACTGTGGTAAGAGAAATTTCGGAAAGAATAGTTATTGAAAAAATGCTGTCAGTTCCTAATCAAGTCTACGTTTTAAGTAGATAAAACTAATCACCCTTTTGCAAAAGTTATAATTCTTCTCCTGTATGATATAAATAGTTATTTCTGACTGTTTCTAGCCAATCATAACTTTGATTCTGTGTTCCAGGATATTTCATTAAATTCTCATATAAGCCTTCAACAAAATCAAACCTGGATTTAAATGGTTTTCGAGCTTTCTGATTTTTGGAATACCATACAACAGGTCTAATATTGACAATTTCATGTTGTTTTACCTGGCATTTAACTGAATAATCCGCTGATCCTCCCGTAATTTCCCATATCTTTTTCAACCAAATTTTTCTAACTTTGAATTTATAATTCTTTAATTCATAAGCGAAAATTAAATAATCTGCATCTAACCGATATGCTTCTGTTTTTAAAGAGCGATAGTAAGCTCTAAAATTAGCTATATCAAAATTAGCTGAGGCATTATAATTAAATGTTTTTACTTCTAATAACCCTGTAGTATCAGAACTATTTAGTAAGAAGTCAGGAAATTCTTGGGTATTTGTTTTGGTTCTAAAATTAATTCCTTTTAGTCTTATCCATTCGGTTAACCATTCTTGAAATAAATCACCAATTGCACTTTTTTCATTAATCTTAACAGAGATATTAAGAAAGTTAAAAGTAATTTCTCCTTCTTGATTAGCAATATCTTGAATCAATAAATTATAAATTTGATTAGCAATAGGATGATACGACATAGACAGTATTAATTAATAATCTCGGCTCAACATATCATCGGTATAAGAATTAACTTGATTTCTTAAGATTGTCTTTATACTAAAAATAAAATTTAGCGATATAAAAAACAGCCGCCCCCTTGCGGAAGCGGCCATTATTTAAAAAAGAAAAAAATTGTAGTTACCGAACTTTGCGGACGTAAAAAAATACCATCTAAAATGCCAATAGAATCCGCTACTTATATTATTTCAATTAATTACTAACTCCTGAAGGCTGAAATTCTTCTACTGGTGTTTCTTCTGGCGTGGATTCCACTGATGGAGTAAGTGGTGATTTGGGAATCAGCAATTGCCGCCAAGTTCTAATTTGTTCCCTAGCATCAGTATAAGCACTACTACCGCGAGGGATTAACTTCGCTGTATCAATAGCTTTGGCGACATCCAACTCACTTTGAGAACGTGCTATTTGTAATAATTGTTGACTCCATTGGTCAATGGCAATGTTCACATCTAAACGCAAACTGTTACGATTAGATACCCGATTTGCCAACTCGATAGCTTGAACCAAAGCTTCTGGAGTGCCAGCAACAGCAACTTGTTTGGCTTTTTGCCAACTATCTTTAGCGCGAATTTGCTCCTCCCAAGTATCTACCAAGGATTGGGCTTCACCAGACAAAGCCCGTCTTGACGAAGCAATTTTTTTAGCTTCACTAATAGCATTTGTCCAATTACCGCTATCTGCTAACGCCCTAGCTTGATCTAAATATGGTTGGTCTTGAATCCGCTCAATCTTGTCCGTCCATAGTCTAATCTTTTTCCTCGCTTCTGGATATAATTCTCGTCCAGAACGAATTTGATTAAGTTCAGCGATCGCTATTTGTAATGAGTTAACATCTTCATTAATAGCTATTTGTTCCGCCCGATCTAAATATGGTTGATCTTCAATAGACTCTACTTGTCCACGCCAACGTCTAATTTCTTGACGCGCTTCCCTAGAACGGGGATTATTAGCAGGAATTAGCTGTAATTCGGAAATTGCTGCCGTTAAATCATTAATTGTGCCTTGACTGGCTAAACTCCGGCCTCTTTCTAACCGAGAAACATCTTCAATTTCCAATTGCCAACGGGCAATTAATTGTTGTGCTTCATTATAAATATCCCTAGAAGCATCTATTTGTTGAGCTTGGGAAATTGCCGTTTCTAACCCAGACGCAGTCCCAATAAAAGCACTTTTTTGAGCTTCACCCAAAACCATAAAATCATCAACTTCCGCTTGCAATTCAGTAATTGGCGGAATTTGTCGGGCAATTTCCAACGCTGTATTAGCATCCCTCTCTTTCATTTTAGCCTGTGCTAACCTGAGCATTTTGCGAGCAAAGCCTGATATTAACTCTTCAGCTTTTTGATATAGATAGCTATCTGGTTTAATCGTTTGAGCTAATTTAACAGCTTTGAGTAAACTATCTACATTGCTACTTTTTGCTAAAGCTTCCGCCTTATAAAGTTTATCCCCATCTTCCCGCGCCGTGACAATAATGTTATTTAATTGATCGTATTTAGTGCTTGCCCAGTATTTATTATCTACACGCAGCAATTTAGATGTGAGCATAAAAGCCGATTGCCAATGTCGTTGACGCAGTTCCTTTTCAGCTTCTTGGTAAATTTCTTCCGCTTTTGACCAAATCATCTGCCATTTTTGAATTTGCCCCTCTACCAATTCACTAACCTTGACATCAGTAGGAATTTGACGGGCTGTAGCAATTGCTGCCTCCAAATTTCCAGATTGGAAACTCTGATCAGCTAATTTTAAAATATCCCGTGACCATTCTTCCAAAAGACGATTAATTTCCCCCCGCAAAGGATGATTTTCTGGAAGTTGCTTCACCAGAGTAATCGCTTGTAACAAATCCTTAATAGTTTGCTTAGAAGCAGCCAACTGAGCACAATGCAACCTAACAGACGCACTAGCTAAAGGCCAGAAAATCTGTGGACAATTAGGAGCAGAAGGCAGCTTAAACAATATAGATATAGCCAGAAAACCAATACTACCAGGAATCAAAGTCAGGATTATCGCCCAAGACACCCAGCTTTTAGTCCAGCGGGGCAACTTCTCAGTTAAAACACTAAGATTAAAATTTGAATCACTATTTATAACCAAACCTTTGTCATCTTTACCTGTTCTTTTCTGCACAGACTGAGAATGAGAAGCAACCCCAGTCAGATCAGTAGTTTGATGATCTGATATATAATTGGGGTTCAGGCCAATTGGTTCTCCTGTTTGGTCTTGAGACCAATTATCTGGAATATCCCGTTCTGTCATTGCTCACACCACACGAATTGAATAGCGATATGAAAGTAGGTAGATCCATATAGATAATTTTATGTTTGCTATCCTAACTTTCCCATCTAGAAAAACCCATTCTTGGCACTCATCACTCCATCAATAACATTACTGTATCTTGGTTTGAGTACGAGTGCTTACATTAACCAGATTCTTGTAAATCTCCAATTAACTGGGTTAAATCATCACTACTTGCCTGATAAATATTACCGCAAAAGTCACAAATTGCTTCTGCACCATTATCTTTAAGAATCATGTCTTGCAGTTCAGCCACTCCCAATATTTTCAGTGCCCCTAGCACCCGATCAAAAGAGCAGCCACAATGAAAGCGTAGCATTTGAGTTTCAGGAAATATGTTCAATCCCATATCTCCTAACAAATCGTTAAAAATTTCTATCAGTGTCTTACCTGCTTGGAGTAATGGTGTAAACCCGGATAAAGCTGAAACCCGTGATTCTAATGTAGCCACTAAGGCTTCATCCTGAGCCGCCTTGGGTAACACTTGTATCAGTATCCCCCCTGCTGAGGTTACGCCCTGCTTCCCCACAAATACGCCCAAAACTAAAGCTGAAGGAGTTTGTTCTGAACTTGCTAAATAGTGGGCAACATCGTCACCTATTTCCCCAGACACCAGTTCTACGGTACTAGAGTAAGGAAAACCATAACCAATATCCCGGACTACATAAAGAAAGCCTTTACCCACAGCCCTACCAACATCCAGTTTACCCCGACTATTGGGTGGTAATTCCACAGATGGATTACCAACATAGCCCCTGACCGTGCCATCTAAGCCCGCATCTGCTAATATACCACCTAAAGGACCATCTCCCTTAATTCGAACATTCACCCTGGAGCCGACCCGTTTCATACTAGAAGCCATTAATAAACCGGCAGCCATACTTCTTCCCAATGCTGCTGTTGCCACATAAGATAGTTTATGGCGTTGTCGGGCTTCTTCTGTTAACCGGGTGGTAATCACGCCAACTGCTCTGATACCACCATCTGTCGTGGTCGCACGAATTAATTGATCTGCCATGAAAAACCTAACAATTCTTGACAAGGTAACTTTTATATTTTAGGTGGTTTCGTGACTAGGGAAGAGGTAGGGGATAGAGGAGAATATTTTTTTCACCAATTATTAATTACCGATCATTATGCTAGGTACATTTCAACAAAGCCAAATCCGCATCGAAGTTTCTGCATCAGCTAATGCCATTCATGACAGTATTCTCCATCCCGCAGAACTAAAAAAATGGCTCTTGGGGCAAAGTTTCCCCCCGGAAATGCCGATAAAATTACCCCTAGGATTTGAGTTCACTACAATGACAGGACTTATCTCTATTCATCATCGAGTAGATGTAGTTAAACCCAATTGTCTACGTTTATTACTCAGTGGTAGCATTGATGGCTTTCACGAATGGTATTGGGGTGAGGGCTGGGTACAATCCCGTTTAGAAGGTATATCTATGTTACCCCTCAGTTTAGGACAAACTCTCAGTTTAATCAGCTTACGGCAATTTTTGACCGGAATTAAGTAACTTTTTCTTCTTTCCTCTTGTTTACCAGTGTTTCTGGGAGCGAAAAATATCGCTTAATAATTAAGATATCCATAGGAGCACTCCTCCTGTCGATAAAACGCAAATAATTCCTGTTAACCCCCCTAGGGGTTTTTTATTTATACCTGTTACCCATGGAGATACTTTATCTGTGTAAGTGATTAATTCCGCTGTATCTATAGTAGCGATCGCCCATACCCAACCAGCATGAAGTCCCCAGGCTATCCCTAAATTATTATCATCAGCTAATCTCGCTAATACTAATACCATGCCCATTAGCCATAATCCAGGTAGTTGAGGAATCGTTTCTTTTTGTTCCCATAACAAATGCAAGACAGCAAAAATCAAGCTAGAAATAATTGCCCCTAACCAAATTGAATAATTCTGTTCTAACTTAGTCAATAAAAAGCCCCGAAATATCAGTTCTTCTATTCCTCCGACAAACAAAGCTACTAGGGAAATTATCAATAAGTTAGATGGTATTAACTTGAAATGAGATTTTTCTAAATAGCACCAACCGACGTAAAGTTGCCCAAAAAATACTATAGCTAGTCCGAAAACGCCCAAGCTAAAACCTAGAAAGAAAGAACTAACAACAGAAACTTTCCCTACTAGTCCGTAATCAGTGAAAGAACCCAATTTCAACCATTGGAATCCCCATAGAATCAGAGGGACTAATAAATAGAGAGATACCAATAAAGGAATTTTTTGCTCTGTTTGTAAAGATTTGTCTATTTGCCAATTCAAGGTAATGGCTAAAATTGCTACTAATGGCAACCAACAACTTACCCAGATCATAAAAAAAGCTATGACCAAAAATACTGGTGTATCTTTGAGAAACTCCAGTAAAGTATTGGCCAAAGATACTAAAAATGACAGTGGAATAGACATAAAAAACATGACTAACTTCCCGCAACAATAGATTTCTTGACGAATAATCAAGACTCTACTAGAATTTGTGACTAATGGAAGAGTCCAAAACGTTTTTCTATGTCTTATTCAACTGAAATTATTTAACTACAGCTACTAATTGGCGGTAGCTTCAGGGATAAATTATTCAGCATTGACTTTTAAGTTACCCCTAATAGGTGAAAAAATTTATTCTTCTGCGTCTGATTCATCAGTATCATCATCAGACTGGGTTAATTGTTTGTCACTTTCACCGAGTTGAATCAAGTGAATATGTTTGTAACCTAGTCTAATTTCAAATTCATCACCGGGCTTTAAGTTCATAGCTTTGGTGTAGGTTGCACCAATCACAATTTGACCATTCTGATGAACACTGACCCGATATGTCGGTTCGCGGCCACGTCCATCTTTTGGTGCTTCTGGACTGAGGGGAATACCTCTAGCTGACAGCAAAGCATCATAAAAATCTGTTAAATTAACCCGAACTTGGCTATTTTTCGTAACAGTATAATAACCACATTGCTTGGCTCTTTCCCGACGTGGTAAGTTTGAAAGTTCTTTAACTTTCGCTAACAATGTTTTTCCAGTTAATGGGGCAGTTGCAATTTCAGCCATTATGTTCTAATTTTCCTTAATCTCTTCAAAATGTTAGCGGAAAATGGACTTAGCCATTCAAAAATTTTCTTTAAGTCTAGTATTGGACAATAGGCACAACTGGACTTTAGAAATCAACGAACATGAGGGTGATGAGTGAATTCCTGCTGATATGGAAGTAACAAGGGAATCTCTGATAGATGACTATAATTCGATTCTCTGTTATAGTTGCCACAAAAATTTATTGTCACTAATTTTACTGCGTTTTTAACCATCATTAACCATCAGAAATTAAATTATTTTCCCTTTGGGTGCTACTGTAGCGGTGTAACTTCAAGCCACCTTTACAAATCAGGTTAGTTCTACTCCAAAAAAGTTAATGCAGTTCGGTCTTGGGGTTTCCTCAAATCGAGGAACTGCCATTCTTTGTGCCAATAAATTACAGGTTTTTCACACTCGGTGTTAATCTTACTCGCCTTTGATATAGATTAGCACCCAATCATCATCTTTAGCTGTGCTTATGCGGCTATTGTTTCTGATTTTGTTAGTTCGTAATTTTCTATTAAATAGTAGCATGAAATAATAATAGCAAAATATTTTTTGAATTTAAATTTTAAATTGAAACTAAATTTCGATCTATATCCCTGGAGTAGAGGGGGTAAAACCAGTAAAGATTTTCCCTATGGTTGATGCTGTCATAAGGATGATGTCAAGACTTTTATAAAAGTTAATCTATTTTGGACTAGCTTTTTTGTGAGTCAGTTAAATTTTATAATTTTATAGCTTCACTACGTTAGCTATGAGTGACTAGAAACAAAAAACGGGCTGGAAAGTCTCCGCGATTGATTACCGTCAGATTCCAAGCTCTGATAGCGAAGCGCTCCGCAGGAATCAAATTGTCCACGTCTGTCTAGGGAAAGAATAAATTTACCACATCTATTGAGTATTTGATAGCCACCAGAAAAAATATTTACTGGCTTGAACACTTCTATATATTTAAAGATGTAGAATTTTTATAACTAGGGCTTGACGAAAGAACTATTAAGTGTAAAGGATCAAGGATGAAGGCTTTGGTCAACTTAAGCATAAAAGAAAATGTATTTTTATACTTCATGCTTTGGACTTCATCCCTCCCTAGCTTCATGATTTTGAAGTAGTTAAGGCAATAGAGAAGATTTGTACCCCACATTTGGATTGATAATAATGGAAATTATTTTTAGGATTACTCGACAACAAGAAAATTCTCGTCCTGTTCTCAAATCTTACCTTTTACAGGTAGAACCGGGCAATACTATCCTGGATTGTCTCAATCAGATCAAGTGGGAACAAGATGGAACTTTAGCATTTCGCAAAAATTGCCGCAATACAATTTGTGGTAGTTGTGCTGTGCGGATTAATGGCCGTTCTGCTTTGGCTTGTAAGGAAAATGTGGGAAGTGAACTAGCTAGACTAGAAAAAATCTCACTATCTGGAAATCAGCCTCAAACTACTCCAGAAATTACAGTTGCACCTTTGGGTAATATGCCGGTCATTAAAGATTTGGTGGTGGATATGAGTGGTTTTTGGAATAATTTGGAGACAGTTACCCCTTATGTGAGTACAGCAAGTAGACAAGTTCCTGAAAGAGAGTTTTTACAAACACCACAAGAGCGATCGCTCCTTGATCAAACTGGTAATTGTATTATGTGTGGGGCTTGTTATTCTGAATGTAATGCTTTGGAAGTCAATCCTGACTTTGTCGGACCTCATGCTCTGGCTAAAGCATATCGCATGGTAGCAGATTCCCGTGATAGCAATACAGAACAACGATTAGAAAGCTATAGTGAAGGAATTCAAGGGGTTTGGGGTTGTACTCGTTGTCTTTACTGTGATTCGGTTTGTCCTATGTCGGTTGCTCCATTAGAGCAAATCACCAAAATTAAACAGGAAATTCTGGAACGTAAACAAGCTAGTGACAGTCGTTCAATTCGTCACCGCAAGGTTTTAGTAGATTTAGTCAAACAAGGTGGTTGGATTGATGAACGTCAATTTGGAATCCAAGTAGTTGGTGATTATTTCCGCGATTTACAAGGATTACTCAGTCTTGCACCTTTGGGGTTACGAATGCTAGTAAAAGGTAAATTTCCCCTTTCCTTTGAACCATCTCAAGGAACTCAACAAGTGCGATCGCTCATCGAGTCTGTACAAAACAGTGATTAGTTAGTTCTCAGTTGTCAGTTGTCAGTTGTCAGTTGCAAAAGAATATTTCTTTCCGCTTTCCCCCTGACTAACTAGGATCTTGAGGGATATTCAATTTTCGCCCAAAGCGGTCATAAACCAAAACATCCCATTGTCCATTATTACTATACTCAAACGCGATTCTATTACCATCAGCACTAATGGTAGGATTGCGTACTTCTCCTGGTAAATTACCCGCTAAATTCCGTAATTGACGTACATCTCGATCATAAAAAACAATTTGGGTTCGTCCTTGACGACTAGCAGCAAACACAATAAATTTACCATTGTCAGAAGCCGCTGGATGAGAAGCAATCGTATCAAAAGAATTTAACCCAGGTAAATCTATCAAATTACGAGTTAACGTATCAAACATATATACATCTTGACTGCCTCTGCGATCGCTCGTAAACACAATATATCGACCCGATATTTGCGGGTTTAATTCCGATGAAAAACTATTAAGACTCCTTCCCCCCGAATCAAACGGGTAACTGAGTAAACGTGGATAGCCAAAACACCCAGTTAATAGAGTTGAGCAGAAAATTAAAATAATTGATAATTTATAATTCATTTAAAGATGAGGGAACAGCGAACAGGGAACAGGAAAGAAAAGCAGGAAGCAGAAACCGCAGAGGGTAAACCAATTACCAATTACCAATTACCAATTATTCAGACAAAAGAAATTTTAATTGGTATTCACTGTTGCACCATTAGGAATATCTAACTCAACAGTCGGACCCCTGTCTAAAACTTCAATATCCCATTGTCCACGATCAGATGATTCAAACGCCACATAACGACCATCAGGACTAATACTAGGATTTCTTACCCAACCACGATAGGTAGGAGTTAGAATCTGTGACTGTTGGGAAGCCCGATCATAAAGTGCTACTACAGGTCTACCCTGATCACTAGTAATATAACAAATGTAGCGTCCCGAATAACTCAAACTAGGACTTTCTGCAACTACTGATTGTCGGTTTAAGCCCGGTGTCGGTATAAAACTCTGATTTTCTAAATCGTATATTAATAACTGCTGATTACGAGAGCGATTAGATATAAACGCTAACAAACGACCATTTCCACTAATAGCAGGTTGTTCCTCCGTATATCGGCTATTCAGAGAAGTCACTCCCATCGGAATATTATCAGCAGTACAAGATACTAGTAAACTAACCAAACCAAAAATTAGGCTCCAATAAAGTGATTTTTGGAGCCAGAAGCTAAATGTAAATGTCTTCACATCAATGTTTTCCGTCGTCCACCCCAAATATTTTAAATATCGGTATCAAAATCGGAATTATCCGGCTCATTATTTGGCTTATTAATGGGATTGTAGGGTACATACTCCGTGGGTATCGCCTCATCATCATCTTGTCTTCTGGGAGGAACTGAATCTCTGGGGGGACGACGTTTTCTCGGTCTAGAAGTAGCAGTATCATCCTGACCGCTTTCAGGGCGTGGGGGACGATTATTAGGGCTATTACCGCTATTATTGCGCCGTGGTGGTTTTCTGGCTTCATCTTGAGAATTTGAACCTTCCCAATCATCAACTGGTCTAGAAGCAGAACCCCAATTTTCATCTTCATAACTCCCGCTGGGACGACTGACCGAACGCCCAGAATTAGAACGACGTTTTCTTTCTCCTGAATCCGGTCTTTCTCTAGTGCGTGGGTTTGATGAACTGCGGGGTGATTGGTCTTCGTAATAGTCATCACGGGGAGAACGCTCATCACGACTACCGCGAATTCTGGGGCGTTGAGGAGCTTCTTCCTCTTCTTCATAAGGTAGCGGTTCTAAATCTGCATCCATCTCCGCTTGATAATTGCGCCGCTCAGAATAGGAATATTTTCTGCTGACCTCCCGCTCATCATCTACTATGGGAGTATTCCGTTTAGCTTGTTGAGTAGCGATACTCCGCAAACGAATACTTTCAACCGCAAAAAATACCGTAGAACCTACCAAAAGCAGTTGACCAAATTGTAAAATTGGATCAAGTCGCCAACCTTGGAAGACCAGAATAAAGCCACATAATAAGCCAACCGCTGCAAAAAAGATGTCTTGATCTCTTGACAGTTCTGGACGGACAGTACGAAGAAAGTACAGTGCTGCTCCAGCTACAGCCAGGAAAATTCCCAGAATACTGGCTGAGTTTGCTCCAAAATTTACCTGAGCTAAAACACTGGCTGAGTTCAGCCCAAAATTAACCATTGGCGTTTTCCTAATATCAAATCTATATTAACGAGTTACACTTACTATCACTATTTTAACCAGTCATAATATTGTAGAAGAAGAATACTGGAGTCGAGAATTTCAGGAGAAAGGAGAAGAAAGGGGAAAATTCTTCCCCAGTCCCCAGTCCCTAAGAATTAAAAACGTTGGATTTTATCTTTTTGGCTAATGAAAATTAGACCAATGGTAGCAGGGATAACCACAATTGCAGTACCCCAAACCAGACTCCAAAGAAAATTTGCTAAAGAGGGTGTCATAGTTCTCAACCTTTTTTTACACAGTTTATTCTCATTTTAATCTTGGATTACTTTCTTGAAAAGCGGACCAGGATTATGTATCTAACTTGGTATCTACTTGATTGATGATCCCAAGTTAATAACTTTGTTTTTCTATTCTCACAATAAAATGGCACTATTTAGTTAAAATTAAGGAAAGAATACGTTACAAAACTTCAAGTTTCTCAACTTGCGGCTAAATTGAGGATTTTCTCACAAATCGTAGCTAAACAAAATGACTGGTGTTAACCTGACTGCTTGGATTCTTAGTCCCTTTTTGGGAGTAATGACGTTTTTATTTATTTTCCGCATTATTCTGACGTGGTATCCCCAATTCCATCTCAATCGTTTGCCTTTTAGTCTTATCGCTTGGCCGACTGAACCCTTTTTAATCCCGTTGCGGAAGTTGGTACAGCCTATTGGTGGTGTAGATATTACCCCGATTATTTGGGTAGGTATTTTTAGTTTTATCCGAGAAATTTTACTAGGTCAGCAAGGATTACTGACCATGTTATACAGGTAATGGGTAATTCGTAATTCGTAATTCGTAATGGGTAAGAATTTTACCAATCACCAATTATTGCATTTTCATATCCTGAACAAAGCTGGTGTAAATATTACCCTGCAAAAATTGGGAGTTTTCCATGATTTTTTGATGAAAGGGAATGGTTGTAGGGACTCCAGTAATAGCACATTCTCGTAATGCTCGTCTCATACGGGTAATAGCAGTAGCTCTATCAGGTCCCCAGACAATTAATTTACCAATCAAGGAATCGTAATAAGGGGGGATGTGGTAATCTGTGTATACGTGGGAATCAATCCTTACGCCTGGTCCTCCTGGCGGCAGATAACCGCTAATTCTGCCAGGGGCTGGGCGAAAATCATGATCTGGATCTTCGGCGTTAATTCGGCATTCTATTGAATGTCCTCTGAGAACCACATCCTTTTGTGTCAGTTTTAGTCTTTCCCCTTGAGCAATGCGAATTTGTTCAACCACTAAGTCTACACCAGTAATCATCTCCGTAACTGGATGCTCAACTTGTATCCGAGTATTCATTTCCATGAAATAGAACTTACCAGATTTATCTAGGAGAAACTCAATAGTTCCTGCACCAGTATAGTTAATAAACTGAGCAGCTTTGACTGCAGCTTTTCCCATTTTTTGCCGTAGGTCGGGGTCAAGAGCCGGACTGGGAGCTTCTTCTAGAAGTTTTTGGTTACGACGCTGAATTGAACAATCTCTTTCACCTAAATGGATGACGTTACCGTAATTGTCCGCTAATATCTGAAATTCAATGTGACGGGGACGTTCAATAAATTTTTCTATATAAACGCCTGAATTACCAAAAGCTGCTCCTGCTTCCCCTTGGGCTGCAAGGAACAGTCTTACAAATTCATCTTCCGAGCGGACAAGCCGCATTCCCCTACCACCACCACCGGCGGTAGCTTTAATCATTACAGGATAACCAATTTTTTGAGCGATCGCTAGTCCTGCGGTGACAGATTCTACTAATCCTTCACTACCGGGCACTGTAGGTACACCAGCTTTTTGCATTGTCTCTTTAGCGGTGGACTTATCCCCCATCAGTCTAATAGATTCGGGACTAGGACCAATAAAAGCAATATGATGGTCAGCACAAATTTCTGCAAATCTGGCATTTTCAGATAAAAAACCATAACCAGGATGTATGGCACTAGTGTTGCGCGTTAATGCGGCAGCAATAATATTAGGAATGTTCAAATAACTTTTACTGCTGGCAGGTTCACCAATACAAACGGCCTCATCTGCAAGTTGCACGTGGAGCGCGTTTCTGTCAACGGTAGAATGAACGGCAACTGTGGCAATTCCCATTTCTTCACAGGCTCGGAGAATGCGAAGGGCTATTTCTCCTCGATTGGCAATTAATATTTTATCAAATTTCATTTTCTAGTTACGATATCAGTACCAGTAGATTCACATTTTCTCCCATCCTGTTGACATAAAGCTTTTGTATTACTATAAATCGTGACAGGAGATTCCCAAACTTCATTCTTAGCAGACTATTGGATTATGTGGTATCTTTGCTAGACCTTTTAATATGACTGGTGCTGTAACTATATTTCTGTTAGTCTCATACCCATTCAAAAAATATTTGCAAAATATTTGTAAACTATTGCAGTTAAGAGATTTTTCATGTTATAGTACAATCTGTGTTGAAATCCTGCGGATGTGGCGGAATTGGTATACGCGCACGCTTGAGGTGCGTGTGGGCATAGCCCTTGCGAGTTCGAGTCTCGCCATCCGCATTTTTAACTTACAAGTTACCTACTTTTAATGTCAGAGAAATGATATTAGGAGTGGGTTTCTGAGTTTTAGGGCAATTTTCTGGTAAGTCGAGGATTTTTTGTCTCACGCAGAGGCGCGGAGGCGCGAAGAGGAATTAGGAGTGTGGATAAATCAAATTAGATTGTTATAGTATATAGATAGATGAACTTTTGTAAAGAACATTGACTACTATTTTTAATCCGATACATAATGTTATCCTCCCTAGTGCCTGGCATTGTCTAACTCCCATTTGGGTGGGTGCTGAGGAAGTTGTCAAAAGAGGTTTACCTCACACTCAGTTAGCTCCAGCTTGGCAATTACTGCTTTTAGGTGATGGTTCTCCAACTCGACACGTACAACTGCTGACGGGTGATCCCACGGAGGTAGATGTGATTGATATGTCACCCATTGGCATGAGTTTGGATAATGCACCTGCTATAATTCAAATGTTACCTGGTCCAAGAATTAGAAGACAGGTGTGGGTGCGAACTGCTTCTGGTCAACGGTTATATTATGCTGCTTCTTGGTGGGAAGCAAGTCATGTAGATGAGTATTTACAAAACAAGTCTCTACCAATTTGGGCAAGTTTGGCGCGGTTACGGACTGAGTTATATAGAGATGTGCAAGGTATTTATTATGGTAACTCAGAGGCGTTAGAGTCGGGTTTTGAAGAACGGGGACCTTTTTGGGGTCGTCATTATTTGTTTTGGCATCATGGAAAACCGCTAACTTTGATTTATGAGGTTTTTTCACCTTTTTTAACTAAATACTTAGGTCCGATGAATGTGGAAGGTTGATTTCGACAATTACTAATCCTCAAAAGCAGTTAGAATCAAGGTTAGATCTATAGCAGTTGCGGAAATTAATAGACTTTTAATGTCAAATTTGTGCCATAATCAACCCTAAATGGGGGGAAAATGACTTTTTGACTAAAGGGTGAGTCTAATGATAGGCACAATTATAGACGGGCGTTATCACATTATTCAAAATCTAGGACAAGGTGGATTTGGGACTACCTTTTTAGCAAAAGACACCAAGCGACCAGGAAATCCTCTTTGTGTTGTTAAGCAGTTTACACCAGCCAGTACAGATCCGGCTACTTTAATAATACTTAAAAGGCTTTTTGACCAAGAAGCAGTAATGCTAGAAACGTTAGGTAAGCATGACCAAATTCCTCAACTTTTAGCCCACATAGAAGAATATCAGAAATTTTATATAGTTCAAGAATATATAAAAGGTAATGATTTGAGTGATGAATTAATATCAGGTCAAAAGATGAGTGAAGCTGATGTTATTCAACTCCTAATAGAAATTTTAGAAGCATTGGAATTTGTTCATAAATACAAAGTTATTCACCGAGATATTAAACCAGATAATATCCGTCGTCGTCATTTAGATAATACAATTTTCCTGATTGATTTTGGTGCAGTTAAAGAAGTTCGTACACAGCTAGTTAATAAACAGGGACAAATTACTTCTACTGTAATTATTGGTACTCCTGGTTATATGCCACTTGAACAACAAAGAGGTAAACCACAACTTAGTAGTGATGTTTATGCAGTGGGAATAATTGCTATTCAAGCAATTACAGGTTTATTACCTGATAAATTAGAAGAAGATATAAAGACGGGGGAAATTATTTGGCGTAAATATGCAAATGTTAGTCCCAAACTAGCCACAGTTTTAGATAAAATGGTAAGTTATGATTTTCGTAACCGTTACCCTACAGCAAAGGAAGCTTTACAAGTAGTTAAAAAGTTATTACCGCAGTCTATAGATTGGAAGTTGCTGGTAGGATTAGGAATGACAATATTTATCAGCTTAACTATTTTCTTTATTACTAAAAAAGATGATTTTAATATATATGAAAATTCTCAATATGGGATAAAGGTAAAATATCCAAAAACCTGGGAAAGACAAGATTTAGAAAACCCAATTACAGCCGAAATTGTGACTTTTATCTCTCCTCAACAAAGTGATACAGATAATTTTCAAGAAAAGGTGACAATTAGCATTGATAAGTTTTCTGGCAAATTAGATGATTTACAAAAATCCAGTATTCAGGAAATCAATAATACTGTATCGGGTGCAAAGATTGTTGATAAAAGTGTAACGACTTTGGCAAATAAAGAAGCTAGTCAATTAGTTTTTACGGGTAAAAATGGTCAAGATATTTTAAAGAATATGCAGGTTGTGACTTTAAAAGGTGATCAGGCTTATACAATTACTTATACTGCGAAAGTAGATGATTATGATCAGTTTGTGGAAACAGCAGACAAGATGATTAATTCGTTGGAAATTAATTAATTGTCAGAATCAGGATGTCCAGGATTTGAGGATTTTCAGGATGAAAATAATATTCTTTTCGTGTATTCCTGTGTGTTAATTGTCAGAATCAGGATTTTCAGGATTTGAGGATTTTCAGGATGAAAATAATATTTTTTTCGTGTATCCCTGTATGTTAATTGTCTGAATCAGGATATCCAGGATTAAAGGATTTTCAGGATTTATGATCATAAATGTCATTAAGATTAAGTAAAAGGGTTAAAAAGAGGGATACCACAACTATCAAAATCACGAATATTGCGCGTAACTAAAGTTAATTGATGTATCTGGGCTGTAGCAGCAATCATCATATCTGCTTGGGTAACTGTTTTACCGCTTAATCTTTGTTGACCCCGTATTTTACCGCAAAGTTGAGCGATTTCAGCCGTGATAGGTAAAATTTGGCAATCATTTTTAATAAAATTATCAAACCAATTTTGAATTTTTAGGTTAGGTTTTGATGTTAAACCATAATGTATTTCTTCCAGAGTAATTACACTAATATTTATGGAAGATAAATTTTTTACCCATATTAAAACACCAGGATTCGGCTGAGGTCGTACTAATTCGCTAATGATGTTCGTATCACATAAAAAAGTCATTGCGGATATTAAAAAAAGAAGTTGGGACGGTCTTGACGAGAGGGAATTTCTAAAGAATAATCTTCTTCAATACAGATTTGCTGAAGTTCGTTAAAAGCATCAGCTAAAGTCTTTGTTTGTTTATCTTGCACTAAATTTTCTTGAGGATAATCTAGAAAAATTTGAGATTGTTTTAAAAAATGTTCAGTTTCTTGAAGTGAGGAAAATTTTAGTAATTGTTGAATTTGCACAGAAGTCATGATTCTATTTTTATAAGCTTCTACTGCTAAAGCTTCTAAGAGTTTTTGTGGTACGTCTTGCCAGTTTTGTTGTAGTTGGTTGCCAATATCTTCAGGAATTTCGATAGTAATTTGCATATTTTTATCTTTTTTCAGAATTAGGATTTGTTTAATTATACATGATATTATTTGTCTGAATCAGGATTTACAGGATTTAAGGATTTTCAGGATGAAAATAATATTCTTTTCGTGTGTTCCTGTGTGTTAATTGTCAGAATCAGGATTTCCAGGATTTGAGGATTTTCAGGATAAAATTAATATTCTCTTCGTGTGTTCCTGTGTGTTATGTTTCGCGCAAAGTCGCAAAGGTGCAAAGACGCAAAGAAGAAATTAACTGTGAGAATAATAGAAAATTATCAAAATCTTATCATTCAATTACAATTAAACATCCTGTTAATCCTTAAATCCTGGATATCCTGATTCAGACATTCTTTGTTCCTTTGCTTGAGATAATTATGAATTAGTTAAGCTTCATTACTATTGAATCTTTCTAATATTTTCCAAAGTCATTTGATATGCTCCTAGATTTCCTTGTTGCTGAAAGAGGTTTGCAGCTTGCTGTAAGTCACTAATTGCTCCTTGCTTATCTCCCAATGCCAAACGGGCATTTCCCCGGTTGTAGTAGGGTTCGGCTAATTTAGGATTAATGTTAATAGCTTGGTTAAAATCTGTTATTGCACCCTGCTTGTCTCCCAATGCAGAACGAGCATTTCCCCTATTGTTGTAGGCATCAGCATAGTTAGGATTAAACTTGATAGCTAGGGTGTAATCATCTATTGCTCCTTGCTTATCTCCTAATTCCTTACGGACAATTCCCCGGTTGTAGTAGGCATCAGCATCGTTAGGATTAATCTTGATAGCTTGGTTGAAATCATCTATTGCTCCTTGCTTATCTCCTAAATCCTTACGGACAATTCCCCGGTTGTAGTAGGGTTCGGCATAGTTAGGATTAAACTTGATAGCTAGATTGTAATCATCTATTGCTCCTGGCTTATCTCCTAATTCCTTACGGACAATTCCCCGGTTGTAGTAGGCTAGGGCTAAGTTAGGATTAAACTTGATAGCTTGGTTGTAATCATCTATTGCACCTGGCTTATCTCCTAATTCCTTACGGACAATTCCCCGGTTGTTGTAGGCTTCGGCAAGGTTAGGATTCAGCCTAATTGCTTCATTGTAAGCTATTATTGCCCCTTGATTATCTCCTTTATTTTGCTTATCCACACCCTGAATAAAGAAGTCGTCAGCTTTCGGTGCTGTGACTACTTTTTCTGGAGGTGGAGTCACACCCACATCTACCCCAGATTTAGCTGATAGTCGCAAAAAAGTATTAATAGGAATCCCCAAATTAAAACCTGATTTAATATAAGCAACTTCAGGATTAATCTTTGAAGTTGCTATCTCTGCTTCTGATACATCTCCTTTTCCATGAACTCCTATTAATTCCCCTTGCTCATTAAACACAGGTCCACCACTCATCCCTGGTAAGGTAATATTGCTATACACCAAGGCATAGCCATCTTTAAGTGGTCTGGAAGCATTTGCGGTAATCTTCCCATCGGTGAAATTGTAAATTGAACTGGAAATAGAAGCAGCTTTGGCTTTTGGAAATCCTGCTACATAAGCTATTGTTCCTTCAGAAGATTGATCAGAATTGCCGATTTTAGCAACTGGATAATTATTGCTGCTAGTAAATTGGAAAGTAGCTAAATCTACTCCTGGTAGAGGTTTAACAGTGCTGTAGTTGAGTTGGTAGCGTTTACCATCTGGAGTGACTATTTCAGCTTTATTTTTACTAGTGACAACATGAGCAGCAGTGAGAACAGTGTAAGTGTTGCCTGAACGCTTAACAATTACCCCTGAACCGGGACTTTTACTATCAATTAAAACAGTGATTTGTTTAGCCATTTTCGCCACTTCACCGGAAGATAGTGCAAAGGCTACTTGCGGCTGTACCAGGGCGATTGATACCCCTATCAGTGCTGCTGGAAATGTGTATTTATAATTCATTTATTTGTCTCCTCTTTCAAAATTTGAGATAATAAATTTGGTGCAAAATGGCGAAGTATTACTGATCACTGGCATAGTTTAAATCATCCTCCAATTCTGCCAATTCATAATGCCTATTAATCCCTCGTTCTCCTAATAATTTCCCAAATTCATATTTTCCCATAGAAGCTAACTCTCTAGCCTTACCAAAAGATAATAGTTCTTGACTATAGAGAGCCAATGCTAATTCAACCAATAATTCCTGTTCTATACGTTTTTCCGGTAGTCGGATTGCTGCAATTACAGAATCGGGAATAGACAGTTGCACACTCATAATTGTTTACTCATCAATTAATTAAATTACTGATATTTTAATTATCTATGAAAATCCGAATTAGATATCTCGAATTTCCCCATCATTTGCACTACTTGATCTATTGGTATAGCCCAACTCAAACCTACTATTTCCTGATGTAATTTTTCCTCTGCTTGCGAGCCATCCAAAAACACAGAGGGAATATCCCATAAAGGATAAGCGTGCATTCCATTCACACCCACAACCTCACCCTGTTTATTCAATAAAGCACCGCCACTCATCCCCTTTTCTAAACGATTTGTATATCCCACCTGATAACCAGCCTCTAAGGCTTTTGATAATACCAAAGATACTTTACCACCAATAAATACAAAGTTGATTTTTTCGCTTTCTTCCCCCACAGGAAACCCTGCAATAAATACCTCATCTCCTACTTTAGGAACAGTACCTAAATTTGCGACAGAATAAGATTTTTTAATACTATAAAATTGCAATATTGCCAAATCATAATTCTGAAAATTCATATTTTTTAGAACATTTGCTTTGTATATTTCTCCATCTGGTGTTTGAATGTGATAGGCTGGATCATCTGCTCGCAAAACATGGGCATTTGTTAATACTGTATAAACTGAATTTTGTTTATTTAGTAATATTCCCGAACCCAAAACATCTGTTGATAATATCTTCACAGTAATAGCCGCCGCTTTTTCCTGTAACTGTGCTGCTGATAATTGAATTGGCGGTTTTGTCGTCCTAGTTTCTTCAGCAGAAATACTAATATTTCCTGCCGAACTTGAAAGTAACATTGACAAACCGCCAATACAGGCGACAATTTTTAATATCCGCCAAATCATGTTAATTTAATCCGGTTCAACGGTGGCATTATCTAAGTAAAGCTGGAAATCAATGTTAATTGTGTCACCTGCACTTTCATTGAGTGTATTACCAGCAGCCAAACCCCGACGGTCTAAGAGTCTGCGGAGAGTAGCACTGGGATTAACGCCACGTTTAAGGGTAAATAATAAATTATTACTTGTACAAGCAGTATTTTGGCTAGTACCAGCACAAACAACTGGTTCACCTCTCAGCGTCCCAGTAGTGATATTTTTCAGAGTACCGTTGTCATTACTCCTTTGAAATCTGCGCGATACTTCGTCACAACGACGTTGAGCCGTCCAAGGTGGTGGAAAGTAAGCATTAGAAGTCCAGCGAACTATTGTTACTTTTCTACTATCTTGAGTACGGACAAAGGTAACAGGTATACCTTTACTTTTGCCACAGTAAAAAGTTGTTCCTTCAGCGTGGCTGGGTTGGTTGGTAGTCGCAATTGTCGTTAATGCTGTCAGGGAAGCCAGAGTGACAATTTGCGTCAACCCTATCCACGCTTGACTAAATAACCTTTTTTTCATAACTTTAGGTAATTTTTGCGATATTAATTTAATACTGTTCCCATCACTAATTGTATCTAAACGTAGACAAGTTTGGGCAAATTATGGACTAATTTATATTCAAAACGTCTTAACGGTGTCATTTGATAGTAGGAGTTTAGCACATCTCAACTCCTACACACTTAGTTTTTTATCTAAATTAGTATCCATATTCTCCCGATTTTAATCCAATTGAGTTATGGTGGTTACAAGTCAAATCTTTTTTACGTACTTTTGCTCCAACTACAACAGAAATGGTTGATACAGTTATCTCGGTTGCACTCAACTTAATGAATCCTAAATATTTAAAAAAATTACTAATTGTTGTTAGTGTACCTCTTAACAGCGAGAAGTGCTGTAATATCAATAAATCCCTAATCCTATTATTATAAGATTAGAGATTCAAACCTTAAAAATTACATTTCTCCTAACATTTGTTTTACTCTATCAACACTATCTAAATCATTACTAAGACGATATAAATCCAATGCTTTTTTAAGAACTTTGTTTGCTTGTGGAGTTTGTCGTTTTTGTTGAAACATAACACCAAGTAACTCATAAGTGCGGGGATTATTTTTATCTAAATTAATTGCTTGTTCATAAGCCCACATAGCTGCTTGATAATCACCCAAACTAGCTTGAGCAACCCCTAACCCTAAATAAGCGTTGAAATTACTCCGATTTAACTGAATAGCCTTACGGTAAGCTTCTCTTGCGCCTTTATTATCTCTTGTATTACTTTTAATATAACCAACAGCGTAATAAAAATCGCTGTTATTAGGATTAATGGCAATAGCTCGACGATAAGCATCTAAGCCTAGGGTAAAATTGCCTTGTTGAGTGTATAAGTAACCAATACCCGCATAAATTCCCGCATTTTTGGGATCTAATTTTGCTGCTTGTTGATAAACAGCGATCGCTCCATTATAATCTTTATTATCTACAAGTCTTTTTCCGTCTTCTATTAGGTTTTTTAACTCTGCATTATCAGCTTGTACTACTAATACGTCAGCTTTCACTAGTACAGGTGTGCTGGTCAAGAAACATCCCAATAATAAGACACTTAATACAAATGATGTTTTTTTGTACATAATAAATTTCCCTGCATTCTTTTCAATTGTTTTTATTCATACATTAAAACAAAAATATTTATTTTTGTAATCCCTATTTATTTACATTTACACAATGTATATTAATAATTTCTGAAAATACTTGACATTTTCACCATTATAGCACTAGATTAATACTTTAAGCAATCGGTACTCATAAATAACATTTAAAAAATTTATGATTTTAACTACTACTGACGTTATTCAAGGTGCTGTAATTCAGTCATATTTAGGTATTGTGACAGCAGAAGTGGTTTATGGTAGCAATTTCCTGCGGGATTTTTTAGCGAGTATTCGGGATATTATCGGTGGACGCACTGGTAGCTATGAGAGTCTCTTTGAAGAAGGACAACGCAAAGCAATCGAAGAATTAGAACAGAGAGCGCAACGCTTAGGCGCGGATGCAGTTGTTGGTATTGCCGTTGATACAGGAACGATTAATGTTGATCAATCTGGTGTTTTATTAGTAATTACGGCCACAGGAACAGCCGTGAAAATTCGTTAATATTTTGCTGATTTTGTAGCAATGAGCATTGCTGACTTTATATTGGTGTTGAACAGTGGAAAGATTACAGCAAAAGGAGGGTAAGGGTCTTCCAGATACCACAATTTACCACTTTAAAAATGCTTCCTCAATCCCTTTTTCTCTTCTCACTTTAGCATCATTTTCAAACCAGGTAATAATTTGTTTTGTTGTCAACTCCTCAATAGAAACATCATATTCTTTAGCAATATGTTGTAAAGTCCGCAATGAAGAAATTGTCAATCTAGTTAAAAATTTCTCAGGAGAAGATAACAAAGCTGCGTCAACTTGAGCAGATTCTTCTGAAGATAAAAATTGAGTTGATGGTTTATTGGGGGTGATATCCATAAAAATTCAAACTTCTGTTCAATTTAAAAATTGCCTTTCCACCATTAAATCATATTATTGTCACCTCTGAGCAACACAAGCTGACCAATAGATATGAAAAGGGAAATTCTGCCTTGGATTTTTAACTGTTATTAATTGTATTTAGTATTTTTAGGGATTTTTTATGTTCTCGCACTCTAAATAAGTACCTAGACAGAATTAATTTTACAAATAAATAACATAATAAGTAAATGAACAAAATAAAAACAAGGGATATTGTGTTTTGTAAAATGGCTGAAACTCAATCAGAATCTCGCATTGGGACAACTTTATATATCGTTACATACCCTTAAATTTTTCTGTTTACCTACTTATATTAAGATACAAGAGTAGTTATATTAATTCTAATTAAAATGATATTTATTCGAGAAATCAATCCTCTTTCAGCCCAGGGGAAGACATCCTCAAATCCTGGACATCCTGATATGGCTACGCCACGCTATCAGACAAAAATTGAGTATAAATAAATAATATAAATAATTAGTTGGGTTGCGCTTTTGTTTAACCCAACCTACGCATTTTATGTTTATAATTCCAAAATTTAATCAACTATTTCCATTATTTTTTTTGAAAAATAGTTAATAATACAAATCCTAATAAATGATGATGTTTTAAACAAGTTAATCCAGCATTATTCCCCATTTCTTCTCTTTGTTTTTGGCTATAAAATCTAACTCCTGTGGGAGAATGGGGTGTAATTTGACATGGTGATGAGTTATTAAAAGTAATGTCCACTAAATAGAATTTACCACCAGGAGAAAGTACCCTTGCTACCTCATTTAAAACCTGGTCTGGTTGGGGATAATGCAAGAAACTGATAGTATTAAAAACCGCGTTAAATTGTCCCTCAGTAAAGGGGAGATGTTCCGCATTACCTTCAAGATAAATTAATCGAGGACGGTGGCGGTTATTTTGTCTTGCTACCCGCAACATTTGGGGAGATAAATCTAAACCAGTGGCTGTAATTTCTGGAAATTGAGTTGCTAATCTATCTAATAATCTACCTGTTCCACAACCTAAATCAAGTACATTTGCATGAGGTGATAATTCAACTTTTGTGAGTAATCTTTTGTGGATTGCTTGGTAAATAAAAGAAGGAAATGCCCAATCATAACTATTTGCCCAACGGTCGAAAAGTTCTTTTTTGTTATTAATCATGTTGTTAATGATAGCTAGTATGTTGTATTTATTTTATTATAACAAGATAGAGATAGATCCCCAACTTTTTTAAGAAGTCGAGGATCTGATGATTTTAGTGATTAAAATATAATTTAGGACTTACAACCAATCTCGATAGGCTGAAATTTCATTCACTCCAATTTCAAAGGGTGATCCCTTACCAAAAGGCGGATAAACGCGAATTTTGGCATCTTTAGTAAATCTTTCCAGTCTATTTCCCAATTGGGGAATATTACTAACTATATGCCAATAAGCAACTAGATCGGGACAGTCTACAATTAACATCAAAGTAGTCTTATTTGTGGTCATGTACCACTGACAATTAGATAGTAATACTTGGGTAATGCGATCGCACGCATAAAAGAAGCATCTACCTATAGACTGTTCCAACTCTAAATGTAAAATTCCATCCTCTTTTGTTACCTTAGTCGGAGGTAAATCATCGGGAGGAAGCAAAGAAAGTTTAGACATAATTCCGCACCTCTTGATTGTAGCGTTGCAAACTTTCTCGATTTTTTTGCAAAGAAAAAGATGAGGGTTTTAACGCTAGTGTGCTGAGATCTAATTCGTCCTGAAATTTCTTGATTTTGTCACGACAACCGTTAATATCACCGATAATTGAATTTTCCAGCAAATAGTCCTCATCAAAACAAATATTTGTCCGATCAAATGCTGGTTGTTGAGGACTTTTTTCCATTACTTGAGTTGAATTAACCGTCATTTCTTTACTAAAATGACGAATAAAAGGTAATGCTTCATTTACCGCTTGATCATGAGTTTTACCCACAAAAAAGAACCGCGCTAACAGGAACTTTTCTGCACCACTTTGATTAAATTCCCGATATTTATTAACCGTCTTCTTTAGTCTTGCTAAAGAAAAAGGCGGACCCCCCATTAAACCAAAGGAATTTTCAGCAGCAAATTTAACTGCATCATCATCACCACTAGCAACATATATAGGAATTGGTTTTTGCAGTGTTTGGGGGTGTATCGTTAGATTTTCACATTGATAATATTCACCATTAAATGATACATTAGTTTCATATAATAGCTTTTGAATCAATGCTACTGACTCTAACATTTTGGCGCGGGATTCCTGGTTTGTTACACCAAAATGTTTATTTTGCTGCGGAAATGGACCACCTTTAGCTACCCCAAAAGCTAACCTACCATTACAAAGATTATCCAAAGTAGCAATATCTTCAGCAACGCGAATTGGTTGGTAAAATGGCAATAATACGGCCGCAGTTCCTAGACGAATTTGCGAAGTTATACCTGCCAAATGTGCCATTAAAAGTAGAATCGAAGGACTGAGATTGAACTCATTAAAATGATGTTCCGTTACCCAAGCTTCTTCAAAACCTAAATTTTCAGCTTCTTTCACCAATAAAACTTGTTCAAAGATAGTGCGTCTAGCATCATGGTGATGATTTTCGTAATTGCAGAAAAGTCCTGTTTTCATTGTTAACCAAATATTAGATTAGGCTGCCACTAATTGCAACTCCAACCATAATCGAGGTTCAGACTGCTTTAACTTCGACATAGGGTCACGTAGCAATCGTTTAGCATTGAGACAAACTACTTGAATTAACCCCATATTTTCGGCTAATTCTCTGAGGATTTCTTTTTTGGCTTGAATATAGGGCATAATGTCTTCTCGACAATAAATTCCTATATATTGAAACCGTTTTGCAGGTCGTCCCCAAAAGCAAGTGATAACTTTCACGTGGCAGCCTTCTAAAAGTTCTCCCACGGAGGGATAATAGTCATTTACCACTCTGATAAATTCTTGGGCTAGGATGTCTTCAGTAATCATTTGACTGATTCTTCTGTAGCTTCCATAACTCTATTTATTATAACATATAATTGTCATTTAAGCATAACAAAAATAAAGATCCTCGACTGTTTTAAGATGTCGGGGATCTAAGGATTTCAAGTTTTTATCGAGAATTACGTTCTGCTACTAAAACATCAGCAATAATATCTGGTAGACTTTTCAAATCGGTATATCCTTCAGCGCCAGAAATTGGGGAAATAAAAGTATAATTAGGGTCACAAACTCCTGTGTCATAAACCTGCATAAACCATCTATCAGGTAATCCCTCTACACCCAATTCTACAATATACCAACTTTCACCCATTAAGCGAGAATTAAATACTGTAAACCAATCTCTAAAATCATCAGCAATATTCCAATCTGCTAAGAGAAATTCTAATGATATTTTTCCAGCATCAGTTGCAGTCAATAACATGATTACTCCTGAGTGACAACTTGATCAGAAACTTCAGGATATAAACCTAATTCTTTAGCTAATTGTTTAGCAACAAAAAATAGAAATTGCGCTCCATCTTGATTACCTTGATGAGCAAACATTGTGGCTACTTGTAACATTGATTGAACTAAACCAGAATCAATTAATTCGGGTTTTGCTTCTAAAACTTCTGGTTCTTGACCATTAGGACATTGAAGAAGTTCATCAATTAAATTAAAATACTGTGTTTGGCGTTCGTCTGTCATGATAATTTAGTTTATGGTGAATAATTAAGTTGAAAAATTACTGTTCGATGCTTTGTTCCCACATTCTTTCTAACATAGCAATATGTTCTTTTAATACAGCAGCACGATAGACAAGATATCTGTCATAAGCGATAATTCCTATACCAATACAAATGGGTGTTACTAAAAATATCCATTGCAAAATTGTTGCTAATTTATATTTTTTTGCGGTAACTTTGAGTTGATCAAGAAAACTATTGTCAGATAATTTGACCTTGACTAAAGATAACTGAGTATTGATAATTTTTGTTTGGGGAACTAATTGAGAAGATGCTATATTTATTTTCGACAATTCACAGGATAAATTCTGTGTTTTAACGAACTCTCTATGTTGTCCCCAAACTATAGTAAATACTATTATCCCTGGAGAAATTAATGCTAAAGTTACCAAACTTACGGTCAGCATATTTAAAAGTTTGACTTTCATGTTTATTCTCCCTTACTAGGTCTTAATTACCTAGAAAGAAAATTTCTATTAGTAGGTTTATTTTTTGCACCTTTTTTATTCAAAATATGCTAACTAAAATCTCCTCAAAAACAAAATTCTATCCTTTTTGTACTCCGTAATACAGACAAGATTAAGATGAGTTTTGAGAGATATAAAAGGTAAGAAGTCCCCCCTAATTCGTCAGACTTTCATCTTAGGAACTTCGGGGGGTAGAGGGGAATCTCTGCGTAAATCCTATATCGTTTATATCAGTTACCTTTTTAGTTCCAACTTTCAGCAACTCAAGTTAATATTATTAAGATAATTACCACAGCACTCAAATTCTGTGATCCTGACTTGGTAAGCATTTAAAAGAAATTAAAATATTTTTTGGTGTAGGGGTGCTAGTATTTATTGAGTGGGGTACTAGCATTTTTGAGGTAAGGAACGGGGTATTTTGTACTCAACCTTAAACCAGGTTGGGCTATTGGTTTTAGATATTTTCAAGGGAAAATTCACAAGTACAAACTGTACTCAAATCACAGAATCTCATGACAAAGCTAGGACTAAGATATCTTGAATAACTCAAAAATAAAATTAAGATATTCTAAGGAAAGTAGAACAGTATTATTTTCAACAATCAATACCTTCACCATTTTTGTAGGTTGGGTTAAGTGACAGCGCAACCCAACGGTCATGTTGGGTTTCATGCTTCAACCCAACCTACGAATCAAGGCTTTTTTTAATTTGGTGAAGGTATTAACAATTAGGAATATTTTCTTGTAGCAATAGACGGAAATTATGGTAAAATGGCTAATATAAAGAACTAATCAGATAAATATGTAACCGGAATAGATTAATATATAAACTTTAGGATTTTAGGAGTTAAAAAATGCGAATTGCTAAAGACGTAACAGAACTTATTGGAAAAACTCCATTAATTCAGTTGAATAAAATTCCCCAAGCCGAAGGAGTGAAAGCCAGGATAGTTGTCAAATTAGAAAGTATGAACCCTGCGGCCTCTGTCAAAGATAGAATTGGCATAAGTATGATTCTATCCGCTGAAGCCGAAGGTTTAATTTCACCAGGAAAAACGGTTTTAGTCGAACCAACTTCCGGTAATACAGGTATTGCTTTAGCCATGGTAGCAGCCGCGCGGGGCTACAAATTGATTTTAACCATGCCCGAAACCATGAGTCAAGAAAGACGCGCCATGCTGCGGGCTTACGGTGCGAGTTTGGAATTAACACCTGGTACTCAAGGAATGCGGGGAGCAATTAACAAAGCAGAGGAAATTGTGGCGAATACTCCCAACGCTTTTATGTTACAACAATTTGCTAACCCCGCGAATCCGAAAATACACCGAGAAACCACCGCTGAGGAAATTTGGGCGGATACTGACGGAGAAGTTGATATTTTAATTGCTGGGGTAGGAACGGGCGGTACAATTACTGGTATTGCTGAAGTAATTAAACAACGCAAACCCAGTTTTCAAGTAATTGCGGTTGAACCTAGTAATAGTCCAATTCTATCTGGTGGTAAAGCAGGTTCTCACAAAATTCAAGGTATTGGCGCGGGATTTATTCCTGATGTTTTGCGTCAAGATTTAATTGATGAAATAGTGCAAATTGACGACGCAGAAGCAATGGAATATGGACGGAGATTAGCCAGAGAAGAAGGGTTATTATCAGGAATATCTTCTGGTGCGGCTTTAGCTGCTGCTATTGAAGTAGGTAAACGTCCAGAAAATGCTGGTAAATTAATAGTAATGATTCAACCTTCCTTTGGTGAACGCTATTTAAGTACCGCTATGTTTCAAGATTTAATGAGTTAAATATTTCGTAGGTTGGGTTGACGCAAGGAAACCCAACAAAATCCTTAATAATTTTTGTCTGATAGCGTAGCGTGGCGTAGCCATATCAGGATTTACAGGATTTAAGGATTTATAGGATGTTTATTTATTTGATAAGATAACTTATAATTCTCTATTTTTTGATATTAAATTATATTAATCATTTTGTATTATTTAAGTATTCGCTAATAATTTCTAAAATTACTTGTTCAATATCTGGGATTTTAGATTGGATAATTTTACCTTTGATATGTTTATGATCTGTATAACCCAGGTCAGGCTTATGCTTTGCGTTGTCATAACGAAATATTAAGTTATTTTCATGGTCTTGATAATGGAATGAATAGGAAAGCTTTTCAATAGATTCTTGTAGGTCAATATACTCTTTAAAAAATAGACGTGAACCTTGCAAAAATTCTAAATTACCTTGGATAAAACCTACATAATTGGATCTGGAATCAACAGAAAAGCTAAATGATAAAATCCATCCTTCATTCACATATTTTTGAATAACAGTAACAATATTAGCTTGGTAATTGTTGAGTAACATATTCAATTGCTTCTAACTTTTGTAGAGAATTAGTTAATTTTTGTTTAATTTTTATCTCTCCAGCCCAACTTACATATTCTTCGTCACCACCTGTAAGGTCTTCTGCTGTCCAATTGGCGAAAAAAAACTCTGATGAAACTTGATATTTTGCTTCAAATTCCATTAGTAATTTATTGGTTTTTTCTATTGAACGTTTTAAGTTTTTAATCTCGGAATCAATGGCTGACTGAACCAGGTTTTGTACGATTTCAACGTCAGGAGAATCGGATTTAATTTGTAGCTGTAACATAAGTTTTACCTCAAATAGAAGGACTATAGTAATTTTACTGCTTGGGTTTTTACAAGACAATACATATTAATTATAACATTTTTTTACTCTATGGGGAAACCTGGAATAATTTTATCAATTTCTTGCATTAATCGTAAAGTGTCTGTTAAAGCAATGACAATTTTTTGATAATGGTTAATTTCCTCAACAGATAATTTTCTATTAGCATTTTTTCGGTCTTTTAACCATTTATCTAATACTTGATATCCTCCTATTTTAAATTCCCAAATATGTGGAGGAATATCGGTAAAATAACTCTGTTTATTGATATAAACTCTTTGTAATTCGGAATTATAGGTAACTTCAGTAACTTGATTATCTCCTATTGCTTGGTATGTTGTGATTAAGGTATTGAGTTTATCAGATTTCATTAAATGCAAATTGACTAATTCTTCTCCTTTGATAGCTAATTCATGAAAGAGTTTTTGATTACTGGTTAAGGGAAGACGCGGAAAATCTATCTTTAGAAATTCAGCGTATCTAGTGCGATAAGTAGGACTGTGAAATATAGCATAAGCATAGTAAAATATTTTTTCTGGTGTGGGTATTTTACCGAGTTTTTCTTTGATAGTTTTTAAGAATGTTGGGGATAAGTTAGGAGTTCTTTCTATGAAAAGATTTGTTTGATCATTTTCTGTATTTGGGTAAGTGTAGAGAGGAAAAACATAAGTTGCTTCCCTGCTTTTTAAGGATACAGTACAATGTTCTGTGAGAATTTCTGAACAAAATATATGATAAAAACCTGGTTCAACTTGTTGACGACAGGAAAGTAACGCAATATTATTACCTTTTAATAAATGTCCCATTAATTCTTTACGACTATCTCCTCTTTCAATAATCTTATGATTATAATAAACCCAACGATTATCAAATGGTCTATAAGCATATAGTAGTAATTTTGATTCAATTTCATCTTGTTTAATATCTAACTTAGCTTTTTCTAAATTCCAATATTCTGTATCTTTGATATTGTATTTTTCTTTTAATTCTTCTAAATTAGTATTTATAGAAATATCACAAAAACGATTTAGTAGAGTTTCTCTATCATAGTCAACACATACATTATCCCTTCTAGTTTTTACACCAGCAGCATAAACGGGAAAGATATCATTAATACTCAACTCTTTGTTATATTCATCTTCATAATCAAGATTTTTCGGTGCAAAAAAGTAATTAGGTTCAGTTGTTTTTACTTCTATCCAATTAATATTATCTAAACTTGCAGATTCTAAAAACTTATATTTATCCTCACGTCTTCCCCAAACATCATAATATAATACCTTTGCCATTTCCTTAACACCATCTCTGGATTTATAAGCCGTAGAAAAATAATCAGGTTCGCTTTTTTCGCGCACAGCAATTAAAATCGCTACACCTTGTTGAATATCAAAAACATTTTGATCAACATTTCCCTCTGGTGTGGTTTCTTTTAATAAAGAATTACCATGTAAATCCATGATATATAAAGTATCAAAATACTTTAATAATTCTTCCCTCATACCTCGATGAATTAAACCATTGAGATAGGAATGATTAGTAATAAAACCAATAATACCATAACCTTTAGGTGTTTTTTGAATTTGATATTGAGCAAAACGAATAAATTTAATATAATCATCATCTAAAGGTTGAATATTCTTTTCTTTTTCTAACCTAACTCTACCTTTATATAATTCTAAAAGTTCGCCAATGTGGGTTAATTCCGTAATGGTTTTACCTGCTTTTCCTGTTTTGTAAATCCGATTCCAAGCTGAACCAGTATATTCAACATCTGCTAAATATCTTTCATCTTGATTTAAAACTCTTTTGCGTTTACTAGCATTTTGAGAACTGACAGAATAAGGAGGATTTCCTAATACCACCATTACGGGAATTTCCGTTTTTACTTTTCCTGCTTGACTGGATTCTTCCGCAATAATTTGAGTAATACCAGGAATTAAATCACCTTCCTTTATTCCTGCTTCTAACGCATTGGTTAAATAAACTTTCAATCTTTCCTCTGGTACAAATTTATAACCTAAATCTCCTAATAATAAACCTAATTTTAAATGCGCTATAGTATAGGGAGTCATTAATAATTCAAATCCAAATAGACGGTTTAAAAGTCTTGCACCTCTTAAAAAATTATTCCATTGACGGATATCAAATTTAGCAACATTATCACGAATTTGTTTAATAACTGCATATAAAAATGTTCCTGTTCCAGTTGCGGGGTCAAGAATTGTGACTTTGCGATTTCCTAAACCATATTCTAAATCAAAGACTTGATCTAAAATATTATCAACAGAACGAACAATAAAATTAACTACAGGTTCAGGAGTATAATAAACTCCTCTACTTTTCCTTAATGAAGATTCATAAGCGGCTAAAAATGTTTCATAAAAGTGAATAACTGGGTCTTCTGTGCGGGTTTCCTGACCAAAGTTTTCTAAAATATTGGTCATGTCTATTGTGTTAAATAAGTCTATTAAATTTTCAATTGATTTGTGAATTTTACTAACACTATCAGTTCCTAAAACCAAATCAAATAACCCTTTCAAAAAAGGGATTCTATCAGTAATATAAATACTTGCGGTTGTGCGATTAAATGCAAATTTTCCAGGGTTTTGTGCATGACCAATTTTCGCAGTAAATAACCCATAAGCAATAGTTTGGGCATACATATCTGCAAATTTATCATTATCTATATCTAAAAGTAGTAATTTCTTAAATGTTGATTTTAATTGATTTAAGTCTTCTGTAGTTGTTTCTATTTCTAAAGATGATTGAATTGCGTTTCTAATGGTTTTAGTATAAGCTGCCATTTCCTTAGCCAAATCATAATAATTATTAATATCTTTGGCTTTTTGATTTAGGAATAATTGCAGTAATTCTCTGATAGGTTGTAAATTATTAATTAGAATAATTTTACCTTCTTCTAAATCAGCTAGTTTAGCAGTTTTTTCACATTCTCCGTCGACATACCACCAAAATTCTAGATAATTAGTTAAAATCAAATTGTCACCAATATTGGATTCTAAATAACGTTTGATTTGTGCAGTTTTTTGGATTTTACCTAAATCAATATGAATATCTTTAGCTTCTATATATCCCAAAATTCGATCATTTTTTCTGATAGTTAAATCAGGGATTCCTGCTTGGTTGCCTTTTTCTTCAATTCTGGCATTAATACCAATCATTAAATCCTCAATTAGACGTTTTAAGCTAGGGTAATGACTGCGTTCTCCACCGCGTTGGCTATTTTCTTGTAAATCTTGGATATAGTTATTAAAATCAGACATAATCCCTGGAAATTATTTATTAATCTTCTTTTCATAATAGCATATAATCGTAATATATTTGTAGGTTGGGTTAAGCGACAGCGAAACCCAACAAAGTCCTAAAAATGTTGTAACCTACTTGTTTATCGGAAAACCCAAATGTGAATTTATATTATGATTATGTTGGGTTTCCTGGGGTCAACCCAACCTACTTATTTATCGGAAAACCCAAATCTGAATTTATATTATGATTATGT
>Ga0208829_100011_pt1 | contig 92668 bp, 85 predicted proteins | sample LakMenEpi19Jul08_FD_150714 | JGI IMG/M metagenome (GOLD analysis project Ga0208829, IMG submission 150714) | Freshwater microbial communities from Lake Mendota, WI - 19JUL2008 deep hole epilimnion (SPAdes) | ecosystem: Environmental > Aquatic > Freshwater > Lake > Epilimnion/Euphotic zone ... | reverse complement strand
GTTTGTCCGTCATAAGATTGTAAAGCCTTTCCCCAAATATCTGGAAGAGTGAAGCGAAAATGAGGATGAGTAATTAATAAAGGTGCGTGAAACTCCACAGAGATAAAATTCATTGGTGGAGAGCCGATAAATTCAGCAACAAAACGATTAGCGGGACGATTGTATAATTCTAATGGAGGAGCGACCTGCTGGATTTTACCTTCTGACATAATAGCAATGCGATCGCCCATTGTCATCGCTTCAGTTTGATCATGGGTTACATAAATAGTCGTTGTTCCCAATTGATGTTGTAATTTAACAATTTGACTGCGAGTTTCTGCGCGAAGTTTAGCATCCAAATTAGATAATGGTTCATCCATTAAGAATACTTGAGGATTGCGAGCGATCGCTCTTCCTAATGCTACACGCTGTCTTTGTCCTCCAGAAAGTTCCTTGGGTAAACGATTTAACAAGGTTTCAATTTGTAACAAACCTGCGACCTTTTGGACTCGTTCATCAACAATTCTTTCTTTTAGGGAAATATGACGCAATCCTCTAGGTAACTTTCTTGTCAGTCCTACCAGTAGATTTTCGCCCCATTGCATCAGTCTTTTTTTACCAAATTCCGCATCAGGAAACTGACGACGTAAACCGAAAGCGATGTTATCATACACGGTCATGTGGGGATAGAGTGCGTAACTTTGAAACACCATAGCGATGTCTCTAGCTTTCGGTGGTAAATCATTAATTAAGCGATCGCCCACGGAAATATTACCACCAGTCATCATCTCCAGTCCAGCGATTAAGCGCAGTAGGGTACTTTTACCACAACCAGAAGGTCCTACCAATACCATAAACTCACCGTCAGCAACAGTTAAATTAATTCGTCGTAATACAACTACACTATCTGAACCGTCTTGTTGATTTTTACCTTCTCCGGGGCGGGAAGTAAAGCTTTTATAAACATTTTCTAAGACAACTTGTGCCATAGGGATTCACTGTAAAATTTATTAATTTATAGAAGCGGAAAATCTCCACTTATATATTATAGTATACATTTTTTTTGAAAATCCGGATCAACAAGATCCCGAACTTATTTAAGAAGTGGGGGATTTTATTGTTATTTATTTTAAATTAATTTTAGTAATTCTTGAATTTGTTGATTAATAATCTTGATATCAAAACGTTCACTAGCAGTAATTCTAGCATGATTAGCAATAGCAGCAGTTTTTGCAGAATTTTGTAAACAATTATGAATTACCTTAGCTAACTCTTGAGGTTTTCCAGGTGTTACTAAAAAACCATTAATACCATCTTCAACTAATTCTATTGCACCACCAGCTTGAGATGCAATCACAGGTTTACCGCACAACATAGCTTCAACAATTACCCTTCCAAAAGGTTCGGGTGCAATAGAAGTATGAGTAATTAAATCACACATTGCCATTAATGAGGGAATATCCGAGCGAAAACCTAAAAACTGGACTCGATTTTCCAGTCCTAAAGCAGATACTTGTTGGTGGAGAGTTTTGACATATTCCTGTTCACCAAATAAAGCATCACCAACTAAAATTACCATAACATTTTCTGGACATTGAGAAAGAGCCTCAATTAAAATATGCTGCCCTTTCCAAGGAGAAAGACGGCTAAAATGTCCAATCACAAATTTATCTTTTAATTCTAAAATTGCCCTTAAATTGATAATATCTAATTCATCAACTACATAATTTTCGACAGTAAAACCATTGTAAACAACGTGAACCAAATTTGATTTTCCTCCAGCTTGTAAAAATGCTATTTTACTGGCTTGAGAATTAGCAATAACTAAATTAGCACAACGATTAATTAAATTAACAGCCACCGATAAATTAGTTTTACTAAAATGTTCTAAAGAAAGGATATCATGTAAATGATAAACCAGAGGACGACGGGCTAATAAACTAGCTATTGCTCCGACAACTAAAGCTTTTTGAGTATTAGCATAAATCAAATCATATTTTTTTGCTTTTTGTACGACTTGATTAATTAAAGGAATAATTTTTCCTAAATTTGTTAATACTGAAAACAAACCACTTTCTTTATTAATATTAATTTTTTGAGTTGTTAAAACCTCCACAGGAATTTGATTTTCTTGTAGTAAACTTCTAAAATCACCATCTGCAAATAAACCAACAAGAGCATTTTTACCATAAGGTTTAGCAATATCAACTAAACACAACTCAGCACCACCAGGTTTACCACTTTGGTCTAAAAATAAAATTTTCATACAATTTTGATAATCAATTTAAGCTAAGAGAACTTGGCGAACTTGTTGAGAAATATTAGTCCAATTGTAGTTTTGAATTGTATAATTACGGCATTCTTCTCTAGAAGGTAAAGGAAGTTTTTCTAACATAACTTGTGACAATTTATTAGCAATACTTTCAACTGTAATTGTCTCAGTAATTAAATCTGGAGAAAATCCCTGTAAAATTTCCGGCATTCCCCCAACAGGAGTACATAAAACAGGAGTACCACAGGCTAAAGATTCAAGAATAGCTAATCCAAAACCTTCAAAAGATTGACTAGGCATTACCGTTAAATCAGCCGCTTGATAAGCCACAGGTAAATCATTTTCCGGCAAAAAACCTAAAAATGTTACATTATTTTCTAAACCTAATTCTTTAGTTTGTTGCTGTAGTAAAGATTGAATATGTCCACGACCAGCAATAGCTAACCAAACATCAGGAATTTCTGATTTAATCATATTGATAGCTTGTAATAATTTATCAATTCCCATGCGATGAACTAACCGACGGGAAGTAAATAATATCGGCTGATTAGTAGGCCAACCTAGCTTTATTCTTGCTTGTTGACGTGATAAATTATTCTGAAAATGATTAATATCCACACCACCGGGAATAACGTAGATTTTTTGCCAGGGAATTTGATATTTTTGATGTAAAATATGACCAAAGGCTTTACTAAGAACAATAAAGCGATCGCATCGATTATAAGTGCTTTGTTCTATTAATTGTTTTTTAATCCAAACACTAAATTTTTGATTAATTACTTCTTCTTGACTTTCCGAAGCCCAAGGACCATGAAAGTTAAAAGTAACAGGTACTCCTTTAGGTAAGATATCTAAAATTGGAAAACTATATAATGCAAAATGGAGATTAATTGCATCAGGTTTATTTATTCTCGTTTTCTTAAATTTATCACGAATTGACCATAATCTAGAACTAATTTTACTATCTGGGTAAGCTAAATTAGTCAACTTAATCTGCGTATTTTTGGTATCTACTGGTAAACCAACTCCACATAATTCTATTTGATCTTGAGATGCTGCTAATTTATGAGTTAATTCATAAACATAGCGTTCTAATCCTCCGGGATTATTAGGAAACCAACCAGTACCTAAAGTTAAGATAGATGCCGATTCTGAACTTAATTTTATATTTTTATCTTTCATGTAATTATCTTCCTTTTTATAGATAAATTGAGATTAATTGTTTTAATTTATGCTTTTATTTATTTTGCCAATTCCAAGATAATTTATTTTCAGCATAATCTTTTAATACGACTTTGAGAATCAAAACCAGTTTAATTATAGAAATAATTTCATTTCCATAAACAAAATATATCAAAAAAATATATTTGATAAAAAATTATCAAAACATTGATCAAAAAGTTTTTTATGAACTCAGAAATATTACGATCATGAATGTTATACCAAACATCAAAATTTATGAATTGGGGTTGATATCATAGTGTAATCAGAATAATTAATTAAAAGAGGATTATCTTATTTATAAAAAAGTAACAATTTTATCTAGAAATTAGCATTATTAACAATATTAAGTATAATTTATTTGTTTTGAAAGTATATTTTATTAATAAAGTTTTCATAAAATCAGATGCGGAATAAAATTTCCTTGTTAACTTATGAGTAATAACTTAAAAGCCAGTTAGAGAGGACAAATCAAAAATTAAAAAGGCAGATTACAGCAAGATTTTTGTAAAGAATAGATCAAAATGAATAACAATCTATTGCTTATTAATTGAGACAAACACTTCCACAACAAATTATTTATGCAGATTAGTAAAACTTGCCAAAAACTTTATCAATATCTTCATAATTTATTTTACAGTAGATATTGGCGAAAGAAAATAACTTTTAATATTTTACTTGGTTTAACCTGTGCACTAGTCGTGACATTTTGGGGAATGACAATGGATTTAGCTACAAGTAAAAAATCCAAAACCATCAGAACTCCTGAAATTACATATATTACTTCTTGGTTAGGAAATACGATTGGTAATGGTAAATTACGAGTACAAAATAATATTGAAGGAATGTATGTCAAAGATGACGGGACAATTTATACAAATAGTGTTTGGGATGAAGCTGGTAGCGAAGCGGGAGTATATAAAGATGGTAAACCAATTTTTATTCTTGAAGATACACATGGTTGGAATCGTTTAGGTGGTAAAGCTATAACAGTAAATAGCAAATATATTTATATTTCCATGACTCAAGGAGGAATGGATCAAATTAAAGAAGATTATCCTGATCCAGGAGAAACTTGGTACTGTGTTAGACGTTATGATTTAAAAGGAAAACCTGTACCTTTTAAAAAAGGAAATGGCTGGGATAAAAGTATGTTAATTACCAGCAAAAAAAATGAAGTTACAGGAATAGCAACGATAGATAACAAGCTATTTGTTAGCAATGCTGGGGAAAATATTGTTCGGGTTTATAATACCGAAACTATGGCAGAAATCAATAAATTTAGCCTTAATAGTCCCGGACAAATTACCATTGATAAAAAAGGTAGTTTTTGGATTATTCAACATAAAAAAGGTACTACATTTGGAAAAATAGTCAATTATTCTCAAACCGGTAAAAAACTACCTCAAGAAATTATAGATGTTGATCAACCATCAGCATTAGCCATTGATAATCTTGGTAGATTATTAGTAGCAGAAAATGGTATTAATCAACAACTGGTAATTTATAATATTAATAATCAGCCAGTTCGTGTAGATAGCCTTGGTGATAAAAAAGGTATTTTTGGTGGTGTACCTGGAGAAGTAAAAACATCAAAGTTGTATGGTATTACAGGAGTTGGTGCAGATAATCAAGGTAATATTTATGTAAATAATAATGGTTTTAATAAATCAGGAACAGATTTAAGAAAATTTTCTCCATCAGGAAAAATAGAATGGCAATTACTAGGATTAATATTTGTAGATAATGCAGATGTTGATCCACAAACAGATGGCGTAAATATATTTACGAAACAAGAACAATATGCAATGGATTATAACAAACCTGCTGGTAAACAGTGGACTTATAAAGCTTACACAGTCAATCCCTTTAAATATGCTCAAGATCCACGGCTACATACATCACCAGATGGAACTTTTGTGAGACGTATTCAAGGAAAACCTTTTTTATTCCTAACAAATATGTTCAATAGCTTTTTGCAAATTTATCGTTTTCAACCAAATACAGATGGTAAAATTGCAATTCCATCGGGGATGTTTGTTGGTACTAATGATCAGGGAAAACAATCTGTTGATGGTAATTGGCCACCCTATCAACCCGCAAAAGGTGAATGGATTTGGCGCGATATTAATGGTAATGGTGCATTTGATAAAAATGAATATGATAGTACGGAAGATTATCCTTATATCGGTGGTTGGTGGGTAGATAACAAAGGAGATGTGTGGAAAACTTTGCGAATTGAAGATGGTATTCGGCATTATCCTTTACAGGGATTAGATACTAAAGGAAATCCCATTTATACCTATAATTCGATGGAAAAAATCAAGACTCCTAATATTTTTAAGGACTTGCGAAGAATTGAATATTTTCCCGAAACAGATACTATGTATTTGTCAGGTTTTACCCTTGAACATCCAGCATTTGCTGATGATGCTAAAGTCATAGGATCAGAAATTGCTCGCTTCGATAATTGGAGTCAAGGAAATCGCACGCCCAAATGGCGAACTGTCGTTCCTTACGACACTACAGGCAATGAACTAGTTGCTACTGCAGCCATGAGTATAGCAGGTGATTATGTATTTGCAGTGGGTGTGAAAACCGCAGAAGTATATGTTTACAAAACTGCTACAGGAGAACTCGTGAAAAAGATGACTCCAGGTGCAGAAGTTGGTAAAGAAAGTGGCTGGGTTGATATTCCCTATGGTATCCGGGCTTTCCGTCGGAATAATGATGATTATCTTGTATTTGTAGAGGAAAATTGGCAAGGAAAGGTACTTATCTATCAATTTCCTATTTGATATCTAGCAGGTTTAATAATTTGTAAATTCTGAAATACCCAATTTATTTAATAATTTGGGTATTTACGTTTTTATATTTTTATAAATTAATTTTTTGTCTCATATTTTAAATAAAAAGTCATAAAAAGTCAGAATTAACTATAGTTTCACAGCAATATTCCAACTGAACATTAACATAAAATCAGAATTAGATCACATCATTATCTTAATTAGAATGCCAAGTTATCCCATCTGAAAAGACAATATCGCGGAAAACCCTACTAAATACCAACACTGAATACACCAGGATTATTTCAGTTACATCTGTAGATAACGCCAGCAAACGAGGCACTTCAGGTTTACAAACACCCTACTGCTCTCAAATCAACTTCCTAGTTTACAATATTCACCCACCACAAAACGCTTTGATGACATTTGGTAATACCCTTATCTAGTCCTATTGGGGAAATGGGAGAAGTCCTTGGGTAAATTATCAACAATTTTAATATTGTGAAGTAAAATGTTATCATATTGTAAACTACATTTAGGTATCCACATTGCTGAAAAAACTCATTCTCGAAAATTGGAAAAGTTTCCGTTATGCAGAACTTCCACTTGATCCTTTAACTGTGCTTATTGGAACTAATGCAAGTGGTAAGTCTAATGTGGTTGAAGCTTTGGAATTTTTGCGAAGAATAGCTAACGGTGAAAATATTCAAACAGCTTTAGCAGGAGATAAAACACTTCCTTCTCTTCGCGGTGGTGTGGAATTAGCCGCAAGGAAAGGTGAAAATGAGTTTACAATAAAAGCTTTAGTTTCAGGTGAAGATGATGAAACAGATTATCTTTATAGTATTACATTAATAACAAAACCAATTATGAATAATTTAAATGAAACAATAACTATAATTAATGAGAAAAAAAACAACTATTATCCTATTAAATTTGGATTAACAACTGAGAAATTATATCTAAGAAGTTGCTTACTGAATCGCAGTTCAATTAATGTAATTAGATTGGATTTTATAGGTATCGAAAGCTTTGGGACAAAATTAAACGACAAAAATTCATATCAAATGAAAATAGTTCAAGAACAATCTCTAGATATAATTAATAAATTTATTTTGCCAACAATTCAAAATATCCATATTTTAAATCCTATTCCTTTGACAATGCGTAATTACTCAAGACTTTCTGAAAATATAGAAAGCGATGGTTCAAATATTGCAGGTGTATTAGCAGCATTAACAGATAACAAAAAAACAGAAGTTGAAAATACACTATCTGAATATATCAAAGATTTACCAGAAGGTGATATTAAAAAAGTATGGGCAGAAAAAGTAGGAAGATTGGGTACAGATGCAATGCTGTATTGTCAAGAAGAATGGAAATCAGGAGAAATCATAGAAATTGATGCGAGAAGTATGTCAGATGGAACATTACGCTTTCTGGCAATTCTCACAGCATTATTAACCCGTCCTGAAGGTAGTCAAATTGTCATAGAAGAAATAGATAATGGTTTACATCCTTCCCGTGCAGCATTATTGGTGAAAATATTAAAAGAAATTGGAACTAAACGCAATATTGATATTTTACTTACTACCCATAATCCAGCTTTACTAGATGCTTTTGGTTCGGAAATAGTTCCCTTTGTAGTTGTCGCACATCGAGATTCAGAAACAGGAGAAAGTAAACTTACCCTTTTAGAAGATATTGACAACTTCCCCAAATTGTTTGCATCCTATTCCTTGGGACAAATGACAACAAAAGGCGCAATTGAACGCAGCCTTTCTCATGGGGAGTAATTGAAAATATGAGAAAAGTTTTATTAATAGATACATCTTTATTGTGTGTTTGGTTAAAAGTTCCAGGTAAAGAAACTGCTGGTAATAATAAATGGGACTTTGAACTTGTTAATGAGAAAATTCTCACAGAAATTGAAAAAGGAACAACCTTGGTACTTCCATTAGCCACAGTGATAGAAACAGGAAATCATATTGCTCAAGCTAAAACTACAAATTCAGATAGTAAAAGAATAACATCAGAAAAATTCGCCGAAATTATGATTTATGCGGCCGACGAAAAAAGTCCTTGGGCTGCTTTTCGTGAACAAATTGTACTATGGGAAGCGGAAGGATTAAAAAATTTAGCAGAAAAATTTCCTAATCAAGCTGTAGAAAAAACTTCTATGGGAGATGCGAGTATTGTAGTCTTGGGTTGGTATTACTATCAAGAAAAAGGTTTTCATGTAGAATTTTTGACTGATGATAATGGTTTAAAATCTCAAGAACCACCACAGCCTCAGCCACCGACACGCCGCAGTAGTCGTGGAAAATAATGAGAGTATGAAATAAATTTATCTTCCTAAATATCTTTTAAAAAGGGATATTAAGATATATAAAAAATCCTGTTACAAATTGCTATAAATTGCCTATTCTATAAGTTAGAAATAACTACACGTTAAATATATGATAATATAGTTCAATTGGATATAAAAACATTGATTTTTTATACAAAAATAATACCAATTCTGTATGAAGATGCGCTGAATTAATATCAACTAACCCCAGAGACTCATAAATAGAAAAGATAAAAAAATAGGCATCTAACTGGTGTAAACAGGTTGCAAAATCTAACAAGGATTTATTTCTTCTCAGAGTTTGATAATCAATTTCAAGATATTCTGCTATTTTAGATGATTGACTTTCTTCATATTGACTTGCTTTCAAATTTTTATGTTTATCTGTGAGATTAGGATTATGCTTAATTAATATTTCTTGTGATGCCTTTACTAAACATTCTTTTGCACCCCTTCCACCTGATTCAGCTTCTGCTATCAAATCTGTTCCTCCACGTTGTTTACTATTAGCAAAGTCTATCCATTTTCTATTATTTCGATGATCAGCATTTTTGGTAAAAAAGCAGCATATACCCAAATAATCAACTAATAACCAAGCCTCAAGTTCTTGAATCATCGGAAAATATTTTACTCTTCCTTCACCTTCAAACAATTTAACAACTTCTTCAATTTGATTAACCGGAGAATTTCTTTCCTTATGTCTTTGGTTTTGCGATTGTGTCCCATCGGAATCTAGTAAAAAGATAACTAAATTATGATTTTTTAAACAAGTATCAACTGCCTTCTTTAAACCATCTCGAATTTTTGGATTTCTAGCACTATTAAAACCTTGTTTATCGCCAAGTTTGATTGTTATATTACCACCATAAAGCGCGACTATTTTGTTAGCAATACAACCGACTGCTGTCCTATCATAATCAGATTCCGGCACCCAAAGATAAATACTAGGCATATTAAACAGCAAAAACTCCTTCAATTAAGTGACTATGATAAATCGCGCTACCTATTCCAAAATCATTCATCCAATCGGAAAAATCATCTCGGTTTTCTGCTAATTTATCTAGTAGACAAGCTTTAGTTCCTATTTCTCCTTTTTGACTCAAAAGAATTACCGAAATGTCAGATGATATTTCTTCAGTAGAAAAACAATCCAGTAGTTGAGAACTATGGGTTGTAAAAATTACCTGTGTTCTCTTGGATAACCTTTTGATCATATCAGCAATATCTTGTAAAATACCAGGATGAAAATTTCTCTCAGGTTCTTCAATACCAATGAGAGTTGGAACATCAGACTCATAAAGCATGATAAAATAAGCTATCAATCTCAGAGTCCCATCTGACATATTAGATAAGGCTATTTTTTTACCGTCTTCTTCAATAACTGTAATAGTTGGCTCTACATCTTCTAAGATATCCAACCTGATTTTTAGACAATTATAGAGTTCTTGACTTACTTCAAAGAACTTATTTTTATCATGTCTAGCCCAATATTGTAAAATTGTTTGGGCTTTACTAGCATTAGAATTAAGGCTGGGTATTATTTCATCACTTTGTACAGATTTATAGATTATAATATTTCTCTTTGGGCTTCTAGAATTTGCTCTGACACTATCAGGATCTACATCATAAAATTTCCAATCTTTTATATCGCTTGCTAACTTTTTTGTAAAAGGTTTATGACCATATTTACCTGCATCTGTTAATGCGAGTCCATCACCCTCAGAAGATTGGTATTGCTGACAATTTTCGCCATTTTCGTCCTTGACTTCTCCTTCGCCATTAATAATATTAATTACTTCAATTTTATTAACTAAGAGATACTCTTTATCAATAAAAGTATTATTTTCGCTGAGACTAACTACAACATTATATTCTGCTTTATTACTTTCATCATCTTCTATAGAAATTTCATAATATATTTTTTTTTCTTCCAATCTTAATATTCTGTCCATATATTCTACAGGAGGTAGTGTTTGAGCTTTTAAAAGTGTACTGAGAAAACTTAGTGCTTCTAAACAATTTGATTTACCACTAGCATTAGGTCCTACCAAAATCGTTAGATCCCTGAAATTTAAATCTACATCTCCTAAGCTTTTAAAATTTTTAATTTTTGCGGATATTAGTTTAAGGGTCATAAATATCTCCAGTATATTAGTCAGTCTAGTAACTACGCAATTATTTTAAATAAAAAGTTACAAAAAGTGAGAATTAACTATGTTTCACAGCAATACTTCAACCCAACATTAACATAAAATCGGAATTAGATCACATCATTATCTGGCTTAGAATGTCCACTGATCACATCTTAAAAGACAATATGGCGGAAAACCCTACAGCCTAACTGCCAACAAAGACTTTCACAGATTTGTTAGACTGAACATACCAGGATTATTTCAGTTACATCTGTAGATAACGCCAGCAGACGAGGCACTTCATGCTTACAAATACGCTACTTCTCTCAAATCAACTTCCTAGCTTACAATATTCATCCACCACAGAACGCTTCGATGACACTTGGGAAGCCCCCCTGGCAACCCTTTTAGGACTAGGACGCGCAGCAGGGGCAGACTTTGTGGAATACTTCCTAGAACGCCGCAACTACATCAGTTGTTTAGCCGAAGATGACACCATTACCAGCATTTCCCCCACTTTAGCCACCGGTGCAGGAGTGCGTGTATTTCGCGGTAAAGCTGATTGCTACGTTAGCACCAATAACCTCACATTTGCGGGTTTAAAAGCAGCCCTAGAAAAAGCGCTTTCTATTTTGGGACTACAATTACCCGGTCCTAGTGGTTTCATTCCCGAAATCAACCTAGAATTACTCAGAGACTACGCCAGCAAACGCGGTAAAGACGCTTGGCTACCCTTATGTAGTTCTATCCGCGAAATGGGAGAAGTCCTCCTTGATGGTACAGCCCAACTGAACAAAAAAGCTACCCACGTCCAATCTCGCCGCGCTTCCTACTTCCGTGACTGGCAAGAAGTATTAGTTGCTGCCAGTGATGGTACATTTGCCCGTGATATCCGCCTCACTCAGTCCGTTGGCTTTAATCTGCTTTGTGCTGATGGTGCTAACCGTTCCTCCATTGCTGAACGGGCTGGTAACACTAGTGACGCTAACTTCCTGAGAACCTGGGATTATCAACAAGCCTCCGAACAAATCGCGGAATCTGCTGGTAAAATGCTGTACGCAGATTACGTAGAATCAGGAACTTACCCCATTATCATGGCCAATCATTTTGGCGGCGTAATTTTCCATGAAGCCTGTGGACACCTTTTAGAAACCACTCAAATTGAACACAAAACCACACCATTTGCTGATAAAAAAGGTGAAAAAATCGCCCATGAAAGCCTGACTGCTTGGGACGAAGGACGTTCTGATAATGCCTTTGGAACTATTGATATGGACGATGAAGGAATGCCCGCTCAAAGAACATTATTAATTGAAAAAGGCATCCTCAAAAACTTCCTAGCTGATAGAACCGGTTCAGTACGTACCGGACACCCCAGAACAGGCAGTGGCCGCCGTCAAAATTACACTTTTGCAGCCGCTAGTCGGATGCGAAATACATACATTGATTGTGGTGAACACACAACAGAAGACCTATTTGCCTCCGTTGATAAAGGCATTTATTGTAAGAAAATGGGAGGCGGAAGTGTAGGAGCAACAGGTCAATTTAACTTTAGTGTTGATGAAGCTTACCTAATAGAAAATGGTAAAATTACCAAACCATTAAAAGGTGCTACCCTCATCGGTGAAGCTAAAGAAATCATGAATAAAATCTCCCTATGTTCCCAAGATTTAGAACTAGCTCCCGGCTTTTGTGGTTCAGTTAGCGGCAGCATTTACACCACAGTTGGACAACCCCATATTAAAGTTGATTCCATCACCGTCGGCGGACGCTAGGTAATTTTAGATTGTGAATAAACAACAATTTATGTAGGTTGGGTTGACGCAAGGAAACCCAACAAAAGATTCAACTTCGTTGGGTTGCGCTGTCGCTTAACCCGACCTACTATGTTCTCGAAAAATTCTGCAATTTCCAGTTTTAATTGATTATGACAAAAATCCAAGAAATCGCAACCTACGCTCAAGAAAATGCCGCCAAACTCGGTATTAAAAAATTCGATATTTACGGCTCAACCGTAGATGATACCAGCGTTCAAGTTGACCAAGGTGAACCCAAACAGGTCAAAGCTTCTAATCGTTCTGGGGTAACAGTTCGGGTTTGGAATGAAGAAAATACAATGGGTGTTACCAGCACCACAGATGTAGATTATAAAGGCTTAGAATTAGCTTTAAAAACAGCTTATGAAGCCAGCTTTTTTGGTGTGAAAGAAAATATTCCCGATTTTAGTCCAGAAGCCACAATTCCCATTCCTAATAAACATCAAGAAAAAGCCCTGCAAGCACCTGTTTCTGAATTAATAGAAAAGCTATTAGTAGCAGAAAAAGAATTAATGGCAATTCATCCAGCTATTACCAGTGTGCCTTATAATGGGTTAGCACAAAGAGATATTGACAGATTTTATCTCAATAGTGAAGGTGCGTTAAGAACTGAATCTCATTCTCTAGCTTCTATTTATTTGTACAGCAAAACTGAAGAGGAAAATAAGAAACCTCGCAGCGCTGGAGCTTATCGAGTTAAGGAAAGTGTAGCTGATTTAGATATTACTGGTTGTATTCAGGAAACTGCCCAGAAAACTATCAGTCATTTGCATTATGAAAAAATCAAAACTGGTAAATATCAAGTAGTTTTCTCTGCTGAAGCTTTTTTAAGTTTGTTAGGTGCTTTTTCTAATTTATTTAACGCCCAAAGTATTCTGGATAATCAAAGTTTATCGAAAACTGATGATATTGGTAAAGAACTAGCTTCACCTTTACTTTCAGTTTATGATGATGCTCTACACCCTGCTAATATTGGTGCAGAAAGTTTTGATGGTGAAGGTACTCCTACTCGACAAATTAAGTTGATAGAAAAGGGAATTTTAACAAGCTTTTTACATAGTGCGGGAACTGCTAAACGGTTAAATTCTCAACCTACAGGTAATGCTAGTATTGGTGCAAAAGTGAGTGTCAGTCCTAATTTTTATCATGTTTTTGCAGCAGGAACTCCTCAACAAGAATTGAGTTTAGAAACTGCAGAAAATGTGATTTTAATTGATGATTTACAAGCTCTTCATGCGGGTGTTAAATCTTTACAAGGTTCTTTTTCTTTACCTTTTGATGGTTGGTTAGTTAATAAAGGTGAGAAAATTAGTATTGAGTCTGCAACGGTAGCTGGTGATTTTTTGGAACTTCTGAAATCTATTGTTTATGTGGAGAAAGAGGTGGAATTAACACCAGGAGGAGTTGCTCCCAGAGTTTGGGTAAGTGAACTTTCTATTACTGGAGATTAATATCTTTTTTCACTCTGTGCGTCTGCGGTTTAAAGATATTTTATCGAACCACAGAGGCACGGAGGACACGGAGGAAGGAGGTTAAGAAGGACTTTTTTTATGGTTAATTATTTGATATAACCAAGCTATGGCTGCTCCGGTGGTTTCTGCTAAGATACTAATGAGACGATAAATAGCGATCGCACTAATTACTAAAGCTGCGGGAAAATGATATTGTAATAGTAATATGGCTATGGTTTCAAATACTCCTAAACCACCTGGTGCACCCGGAACAACTAACCCCAATACCCACGCACAACTAAAAGCCCCCACTAATAAGGGTATTTGCTCCCAATTTACAGAAGTTAACGCCATGATAGTTAAAATAAATCCAGAAGCACGCAACCCTAAAAAAACTATTTCCCCTAATAAGGCTTTTAGGGGATAATTTTTAATTATAGAACTATCTATTAACTGATTTTTTGGATGAGATTTTTTATTTTTCCACCTGTCTAAAAGTTGAATAGCTGGATTTAAAAATCGAGGGTGAAGTATACACAAAACAATTATTAAACCCAATAATTGCAGAATAATTAAATTAAATTTCAGATGATCAAGAACAATTTGACTACTAAATAAAACAATGATAATTAAAGCTGCTGCTAACATTAAGAGTGGTTCTACTAAAACACTTAAAGTGGCAATATTAGTAGAAATATTAGCATTTTTCGCTGCCATAATTCGTCCATAATAATGCCAGACATTTCCAGGTAAATATTTAGCAATATTCGTTTTTAAATAAACTTGAATAAACTCAATGGACGATACAGATTGATTTAACTCCTTTAGTACCCAAGTCCAAACCCAACCCGCCCAAATATGTGCCAATAAAGTTACAGCTGTAGCACTTCCTAATATTAACCAACCAGTTATATTAATCCGAATAGAACTAACTCCTAACCAATTATCTTTGAGGGCTTTTAATAAAAAAAACAGTGTTCCCCCTAGAATCAACCACCGGAAAATTTTTTTCATTTTTTATTTGTGAATATTGGAAATATGTAGAATTCCGTATTTTAAAAATTAGGAACAATACACAATAATATATATTACTCTTGTGGGGTGGACTTCTAGCCCGCCCATTTTGTATTTACAGATCAAGCTTCTATTCATACTAGCGATGCCATTTTTGAAAAACTTGAGGAATGGCGAGAGCGTAATATTACAATTTTTGAACTGCCGACTTATTCTCCGCACTTAAACTTAATTGAAATTTTGTGGCGGTTTATTAAGTATGAATGGATTTCTATAGATACCTACAAAGATTGGAAGACTTTCGTTAGATCTGTTGAAAAAATTCTCAGAGAATTTGAAGAAAACTATGTAATTAATTTTGTCTGATTACTTGTAAGACTGAAAGCCTTACTCAGTATACTTTTTTAGTATATAGAAAGAAAAAGGCGGTTGCCTTCAGTTTGTTACAAAAAATTTACATCGTCATAAATTTTGCGCGTATCTTGTCTTTATCCGTAGTATCCTGGGACATAGGGCTTTAGGAAAAATGAAGCATTTGTATGCCCCTCTTCGTTCTCCGCTTTTGAACTTCTGTCTCGTACTTATAATTCTTTATGACCGATCAAAATGTTGACTTAGCCGATTGCAAGCACGAAACGATTCATATTCCGGGACTAATTCAGCCCCACGGCGTGCTATTGGTGTTGCAAGAACCTGACTTTACTATCATCCAGATTAGTAGCAACACGCTTGATTTAATCAATATTTCTCCTGATGAATTATTAGGTAAAACGTTATTAACCTTACTTAATCCTCAGCAGATTGCTGCAATTCGGCAATGCTTAAGCGAAGATTTTGATCATGTGAATCCGTTGGAGATCTCTATCGAACGTACAACCAAAGTGTTACTGTTTGATGGAATTGTACATCGCCAGAATGAGCTAATTTTTTTGGAATTAGAACCCAAACAGGAAAGCGAGAAGGCAGATTTTTTTGAGCTTTACCGGCATTTTAAAGGCATGATTACCAAAATTCAAAAGGCCCCCACCTTGCTAAAAATGTCCGAGGAGGTAGTGAAAGAAGTGCGGTTGGTTACGGGGTTTGATCGCGTCATGGTCTATCGGTTTGATGCAGAAGGAGCCGGGCAAGTAATCGCAGAATCTCGGGCAGACTTGCTGACTTCTTATCTAGGCTTATACTACCCTCAGAGTGACATTCCTAAGCAAGCAAAACAGCTTTACACCCTCAACTTGCTGCGGTTGATTCCTGATACTATCTATCAGCCGAGCGCGTTAGTCCCGGCGCACAATCCAGTGGACAATTGTCCCACAGATTTAAGTTTATCGGTGCTGCGGAGTGTGTCTTCTGGTCACCTGGAATACCTCAACAATATGGGAGTTAGAGCTTCCATGTCAATTTCTTTGATCCAAGAGCAAACGATCTGGGGGTTGATTGTCTGTCATCATTCAACTTCTCGCTATGTGCCTTATCGTGTGCGGACGATGTGTGAGTTTGTGGGGCAAGTGATGTCGGTGGAATTGTCTAACAAGGAAGCTCGTGAAGACTTAGACTACAAAATAACCTTGAAGTCAGTGCAAAGCAAAATCGTCGAATCACTGTCTCAGTCAGAACGCTTTTTGAATGGGTTGCTCCAACTAGACTCAAATTTGCTTGATCTCGTTAGCGCATCAGGAGCGGCTATTTGTACGGTAGATCAAATTATTCGCATCGGTCAAACACCACCCGAAAGCGAATTGAGAGACCTACGAGATTGGGTCAAAACTCACATTCAACACAATCTTTTTCAGACGCGCTCACTCATTCAGCTTTACCCCGCAGCAGCATCTTTTAAGGCAGTTGCCAGTGGGGTATTGGCCCTAGAATTCTCTCAGTTCCACCAAAATTACATTTTCTGGTTTCGCCCAGAGGTGATTCAAACCGTGAATTGGGCTGGCAACCCCAACAACCTTGTAGAAGTGACAGACAGCGGAGAAAGACAGCTATTACCGCGCAAATCATTTAAAAAATGGCAAGAAACCGTACAGGGTTACTCATTACCTTGGAAAGCTTGTGAAATCGAAGTGGTAGCCGAACTGCGGAGTCTGATTGTGGGCGTGATTCTCAAGCAGGCGGACAATTTGGCAAAAATCAACCTGGAGCTAGAGCGCAGCAACATTGAACTCGATTCGTTTGCCTACATTGCGTCTCATGATCTTAAAGAACCACTTCGAGGGATTCACAATTACTCCAATTTCTTGATGGAGGATTATGCAGAAGTGTTGGATGCTGATGGAGTTGCCAAACTGGATACCGTCGTGCGGCTGACTCAGCGAATGGAAGATCTGATTAATTCACTGCTGCACTATTCTCAACTCGGACGCGCCGAACTCTCTCGCCAATCCACCGACCTGAATCAAGTGGCGCAACAAGCAATAGATATCTTGGAAATCAGTCAGATGCAAAGCTCGATCAAGTTCCAGTTTCCTCGTCCCTTGCCGACGATCTGCTGCGATAGCGGCCAAATGAGTGAGTTATTCACCAACCTGCTTACCAATGCCATTAAATACAATGACAAATCTGAGAAATTGGTAGAAATTGGTTTCATTGAGTCAGACGGAGGTGATCCTCAAAACCCGTCACTCTACACCTTTTATATCCGTGATAATGGCATTGGTATTCCGCCTCAGCATTTGGAGCGAGTGTTTCAAATTTTCAAACGGCTGCATACTCAAGACCAGTACGGCGGTGGAACAGGGGCAGGTTTGACAATTGTGAAAAAGATCGTCGAGCGACATGGGGGAAAAATCTGGGTGAAATCAACTCTCAATGAAGGTAGTACGTTTTACTTCACACTGGCAGTAAGAGAGCAATTATGAGTGAATTATCTGTTGCCGCAATCAAGAAACTCCCGCTCTTATTAGTCGTTGAAGACAGCAATGAAGATTTTGAAGCATTCCAACGCTGTCTCCGGCGATGGTCAACGACGATACAGATTTATCGCTGTGTGGATGGCGATGACGCGCTAGAATTTCTGTATCGCACAGGTCGCTACGCTGATGCCCAAATCGCCCTGCGTATAGGACTGATTTTGCTAGATCTCAACTTACCCGGAACGGACGGACGACAAGTATTGCAAAAAATTAAACAAGATGAGAATATGAAGTTAATTCCGGTTGTTATATTTACAACTTCTAACAATCCCAAAGATATTGAAGCCTGTTATAGACAAGGTGTTAATAGCTATATGGTCAAACCTATGGATTTTAACCGATTAAAGCATAGTATTCAAATTTTAATAGATTACTGGTTTAATACTATGATTCTTCCCACTGATGTAGCAAAACCACGCTAATGAACACTCAATTTCATCGCACTATCTTGATTGTAGAAGACAGCCCAGAAGACCGCGAGATTTACAGACGATATTTGCTGCGCGATCACGACTATGACTACACGATCATAGAGGCAAGTCTGGGTAAAGAAGGATTGAATCTTTGGCGACAGCACGAGCCAGATGTAGTGTTGCTCGATTATCAACTTCCCGACATGAACGGGCTAGAATTTCTCGTTTCCCTGCAAACTCAGCAACCGCTAACGCCTATATCAATTGTGATGATGACAGGCGTTGGCAGCGAAGCGATCGCCGTCCAGGCGATCAAGGCGGGTGTACAAGATTATCTGGTTAAGGAACAAATTACTTCGGAGAGTCTGAAACTGGCCTTGGATGCGACGATTAAGACGGTACAGATCCAAACTCAACTCCAAGAGCGCATTGATCGAGAGCGGGTCATCGCTCAGATTTCGCAGAAAGTCTCTCGCTCGCTCGACTTGGACGAGATTTTACACACTACCGTCACAGAAGTGCGGCAATTTCTTCAGACTGATCGCGTGATCGTGTTCCAGGTAGATCCAGACGACAACGAAAACGGCAGGGTAGTAGCAGAATCTGTGGGCGCGGACTGGCGATCGATTCTCTCAAAGCTGATATATGATCCCTGTTTTGTCGAGAGCTATGTTGATCCCCAGCTTCAAGGAAGAGTGAGTGTCAATGCCGATATTTATGATGACAGCATTGATCCATGCTACCTTAAACTTTTGGAGGGGCTTCAAGTCAGAGCGAATCTAGTGGTGCCTATTTTGCACGATAACCATTTTTGGGGTGTGCTGATTGCTCATCACTGTGCTGCCCCTCGTCAGTGGAAATTGTTAGAAATTGATTTACTTCAGCAGTTGTCTATACAGGTCAGCATTGCCATCCGCCAGGCAGAGCTTTATCAGCAAGTCAAAAACGAACTCGCGGAGCGCAAACGCACAGAGGAGGTACTGCGTCAGAGCGAGGAGTTTAGAAAACAGGTGTTAGAGAGCAGTCGTGACTGCATCAAAGTCCTTGATATCGATGCACAAATCTTATATATAAATGCGGGAGGGCTGTGCCTGCTGGAGATCGACGATTTAACTCCCTATCTAAACACAAATTGGGTTAATTTTTGGCAAGACGAATCTCGGCAAAAGGTAGAAGCAGCGATCGCGGTGGCAAAGTCAAAACAGACGAGTAGATTTCGGGGCTTTTGTCTGACTGCAAAAGGTACACCAAAATGGTGGGATGTGATTGTGACTCCGATATTGGATAAGGAAGGACAAGTCAGCCAACTATTAGCGACTTCCCGAGACATTACTGATCGCGTTCAAATTGAACATGATCGTGAGCTGATCCTACAACATAAACAAGCTGCCTTAGCAGAATCAGAACGAATCAACCACATCAAAGACGAGTTTCTAACCGTGCTATCTCACGAATTGCGATCGCCTCTCAACCCGATCTTAGGCTGGACACAACTGCTGCAAACTCGCAGACTCGATGAAACCAAAACCATTGCCGCATTAGAAATAATAGAGCGAAATGTCAAAACGCAATGTAGACTAATAGATGACCTGCTCGATATGGCTCGCGTGTTGCGCGGTAAGCTGAGTCTGAATGCTGCTCCGGTTAATTTGTTAGGGTTGATTAAATCTGCGATCGATACCGTACAGACTGCCGCGATCGCCAAATCCATTCAAATTAATCCTGTGCTATGGGATATCGGGCAAGTTTCAGGAGATAACGTCCGGCTTCAGCAAATTGTTTGGAACTTGCTAACGAACGCAGTTAAGTTTACCCCCAGCGGCGGACGCATCGACATTCGGCTAGAGCAAATCGACAACCAGGCACAGATAACCATCATAGACACGGGCAAAGGCATCAGTCTAGACTTTCTGCCTCACATCTTTGAGTCGTTCCGTCAGGAAGATGCTTCCGTGACTCGTAAACACGGAGGGCTAGGGTTGGGGATGGCGATTGTCTATCAACTGGTTAAAGCTCACGGCGGCACCGTCACCGCTGACAGCCCTGGGGAAGGGAAAGGAGCTACTTTTACTGTCAGGCTACCCCTGCTCAACGTCAACTCAAAGGAAAATCAATCTAGCCCATCACCAGAGCAAAACCTTGATCTAACTGGCATCCGCGTGCTGATCATTGACGACGATCCAGATAGCCGCGAACTCGTTTTGATGGTCATTGCTCAGGCTGGAGCGGAAGCAATAACCGTCGCCTCTGCCACTGAATTTCTCAATGTCCTAGAGTCATTTCAGCCCGATGTGGTGGTGAGTGATATTGGAATGCAAGAGGTTGATGGCTATACGTTGCTTAGACAGGTACGGTCTTTGTCACCAGAGCAGGGCGGGCAGGTTCCGGCGATCGCTCTGACTGCCTACGCTGGCGAAATTGATAGGCAACAAGCGATCGCCGCAGGCTTTCAGAAACACATTGTCAAGCCCATCGAACCCGATAAATTGGTGGTAGCGATCGTTAGTTTACTTAACAGGCAAGAGCTAAATAATTAGACAAAATTAATTATCCCTCTTCTGTCACTTTCGGAGTATAATAAATAAAAGAATCAAGCAAAAAAACTCTACAAGGCAGGTAGGGCAATGGATATAGAATTACAAATCCTGAAACATTTGGCAAGAGATGCCCACCGTGGGAATTATAGATGAATATTGTGCCGAGTATAAAGACCTGTTTAAAGAAGTAAGAAATTATGAATGCTTCAAATATTTACATTTAGGAATAATTTCCACCGTAAAAAGAAAATCATTATCTAGGAAGTGTGGGAAAAGTAGATAATGGGATAGTGTCAGTCAACGCTTATGGAGTTTATTCTCATATAACCTTTCCACTAATTTTCAAAGTATTTAAATCTGAAGGGACGCTAAAAGCAGGAGAAAAATATAAAACTAAAATAGAATTAGCATCAGAAATTATTACAGAATTAATTGAAAAAGGCTTTAGTATTGAACTGGTACTAGCGGATAGTTTATATGGAGAAAGTAGTGAATTTATTAGAAAATTAAATGAATACAACTTAGCTTATGTTGTAGCAATTAGAAGTAATTATGGAGTCTGGATGCCATCTAATCAAAGGGTTAGGGCGAATAAGTGGTGTAAATGGGAATTATTTTTTGTGTTTACACCATGATTAGTTTAAATTCTCCAGCTTTCTTATCCTTGAATCAATCTCGTCAAACTGAATCTAATCTACAAAAAAGTAATTCGGTTGATTTTTCTAAACATCAACAATGGAATCATGAAATGGAAAAATCCTCTCAATAATCTGCGCTTAATTGTTCAACCACTCTTACTATTTTGGTTGATTTATCCTTGGCTTGATATTTTTCCCAATTCCTATTTACTGCTTGAATTTAATCAACTTATTGATGCAATGAATGGATTTTTCCCCTTTTATTCTTCTGGATAATTTAGTTCATTTACTACTTGTTTAATTCGGAAAGTGACAGAAGATGGATATCTGTAATTTGCTGTATATTTAGGTGGGTATTACCCACCCTACTAATTAATAATAACTCGCTGATTTGCGATAATGTACCGCTGTGACAGCATCTTGATTTAAGACCTTACCATCATCAACAGTAGCATAAACCAACCAATGATCACCTGCTTCCATCCGACTTTGCACAGAGCATTCTAGATACGCTAAAGCACCATTGAGAATAATTCCGCCATTATTAGCTTCTTGAATGTCCAAACCTGCAAATCTATCTTGACCAGGAGCGTAAACTTTCATAAAGTGCTTGCGGATTTCTCTCCCTTCTGCTAAAATGTTGACGACAAATTGGTTATTTGTGTGAGTCATGTTTTCCATAGCTCGGTCTTTAGCAACCGCAATAGTTAAACCAGGCGGATTAAAACTGGCTTGTGTCACCCAAGAAGCTAACATTCCCGTTTTAACATCTCCTTGAGTTGCTGTAACTACACACAAAGAACCAACAATCCGCCCTACTGCTTGTTCGACATTTGTAGCAGGTTGTTTAGCAACAACTAATTTTTTTGCCGCTTTTTTCAATGCTTGGGCAAAATCAGTTCCCGCTTCTTCGCAGGTTTGTAATGTGACTTCATTAGGTTTGAACTTGACGCGAATGGTGTCAAAACCAAATCTGTATCCTGCGTCTTTAAGTTTACCTTCAATTAAATCAACCGCTTCTCCACTCCAACCAAAAGAACCAAATACCCCCGCTAATTTATTATTAGTCGCAGTTGAGAGGACTATTCCTAAAGCTGTTTGTACCGGTGTGGGTGCGTGTCCTCCTAGGGTGGGAGAACCTATCACAAAACCAGCAGATTTTGCAATTGCGGCTTTGATTTCTTCCGGTTCAGTAAATTCACAGTTGATAGATTCGACACTTACACCAGCTTTTGTAATGCCGCGTGCGATCGCTTGTGCTAAAGTTGCAGTATTACCATAAGCTGAGGCATAAATTAAAGCCACAGTCATATCAGCGGAAGTTTGCTGTTTAGTCCATTCTCTGTAACCCTTGGTAATATCAATTAAACCATAGCGTACCATTGGACCATGACCAGTAGCGTACATTCGCACCGGCAAATCTGCTAATTTATCTAAAGCTGTTTCGACTTGTTTAGCGTGAGGTGCCATTAAACAGTCAAAATAATAGCGTCTATCTTCATTAAACACCTCCCAACCTTCATCAAAAACCTGATCTGAGCAAATATGCGCCCCAAATAGTTTATCAGAAAATAAGATTTCTGTTTGCGGGTCCCATGTACAAAGTTCGTCAGCGTAACGGGGGTTAGGAGTGGGAATAAACTGTAAATGGTGTCCGTTACCTAAATCCAGGGTATCTTCCCCCCGCATGACCAAAATTGATAAATTCTGATTTTCCAAAGCAGCCCGTAAATTTATCGCTCCTGGATTAGAACAAACAAAGGTAATTTGGGGTGCAATTTCTAGCAAAGCTTTTAACGTCGCAGCCCGGTTCGGGTTAACGTGACCAAGGATCACATAATCAAGATTTTTGAGATTAAACCGCTGTTGTAAGGCTTGGAGGTAAATTTCGGTAAAAGTTTCGCCAGGGGGGTCAAGGAGGGCATTTTTATCGCCTTGGATGAGATAAGAATTAGCCGTTGTTCCCTTAGCTAAAGCATATTCAATTTCAAATCTTAATCTTGCCCAACTGCGCGATCGCAGTATTATGGTATCTGTACCAATGGGCAATATTTGTACATCACGGGGTTTAGTGGTCATTAGTCAGTGGTTAGTTGTCAATTGCTTTTAATAATGATTTCCGACTTTTCGATGGTGTACTGCTGTCATAGCATCGGGATTTGATACTCTACCTGCGTAAGCTGTGCTATATACTGCCCAGTGATCACCACAGTCCATACGGCTAACTACTTCACATTCTATATATGCTAGAGCATCTGTAAGGATAGGTGCGCCATTTTCCGCAGGTTGGGTTTTCACTCCTTGAAAACGGTCTGCACCAGGAGCAAATCTTTTTAAGAAATGTTTCATTAATAGTTGGTAGTTGCCTTCTTCGAGTATATTAAGAACGAAGCGATCGCCTACTTGCATCAGTGATTCTATTGCCCGATCTTTAGACACTGCAATAGAAAAGCCCAAGGGTTTGAAACTGGCTTGACTGACCCAGGAAGCTAACATGGCACTGGATACATCACCCTTTTTAGCTGTGATAATATATAAACCGCCGCTAATCCTACCCAAAGCTTTGTCTAAATCAGCACCAAGAGATTTCATAGCTTTGATGCTTTTGTCTCTTGTCACCCATTGTCCTAAATCTGTCCCCGCTTCTTCACATTTTTTATAAGTGTTAGCTGTGGGTGTTTCCCGAATTTCAATTACAGGAAAAGATACGTGCAACCCTAAAGCCCGGAATTTATTTAACAGTGGATAGGTAGGTTCATCATCTCCTCCACCGGTTTCAAAAATACCAATGGCTTGTTTTTCTTTGGCTGAACCTAAAATTGTACTCAAGGCCGCTTGAATGGTAGAATTAACGGAAGCTGGAGGCATTCCTACGACTAAACCCGTACAACGTCCTACGAGTTCCCGCAGTTCTTGTAATTCGTTGACACTAGCTAAATCTGTTATTTCGACAGCCACACCGGTTTTAGTAATCCCATTCGCTATAGATTGGGCAATGCGATCGCCAAAACCGTACTCGGAGACGTAGAATATTCCTACAGGGGTTTCTGCTTTGGTTTGTCCTTGACTCCAATGGCGATAACGGCTTGTCAATTCTTCCACATTGTGATATAATAGGGGACCATGACCAGTGGCAATCATGCGAATGGTTTTTAATTCTGCCATGCGCTTCATTGCAGACAGGACAGAACGGGCATTGGGTCCCATTAAACAATCATAGTAATATTGAAAGTCGGCTTCAATGGCTGCTAAATCGTCATCAAAGGTACTTTCTGAGCAATAATGTAACCCGAAAGCGTCGCAGGTGTAGAGAATTTGGGTTTTGTGGTCAAAGGTGAAAATGGTATCAGGCCAGTGTAAATTCGGAGCAATGACAAATTCCAATTCATGGCCATTGCCTAAATCCAAGCGATCGCTATTTTTAACAATTTTACGCTTAAATGGTTGGTGTACCAAATCTTCTAAAAACTGAATTGCCACCTTTGACGCAACAACGGTTATATTAGGAGCAAGTTGTAATAAATCTTTTACTAACCCGCTGTGATCTGGTTCAGTGTGACTAACAATTAAATAATCAATATCTTGGGGATTAATTAAACCCGTGAGAGTATCAAAATAAAGTTGACGAAATTTTTCATGGGAGGTATCAACTAGGGCTATTTTCTCACCACGAATTAGAAAAGAGTTATATGTTGTGCCATTTTGCAAACCAAACTCAATATCAAAGCGATCCCTGTCCCAGTCTAAAGAGCGAATTGCGGTAGTATTTTCACTGATGTCTATGGTATTTATAGTCAAGCATTTCTTTAACTTTTCCGTGAGCAATACCATAACGCCCTCCTTAATAAATTGAGTATTTATGCCTTTAACCATTGTGGCACAGGTTGAATATTAATTTTTATTAAAAAACCTATGGCTAAGTTAAGAAAATTCAATTGATGATTCCCGCTTCCATAGTTACTTATGTCAATTAAAATTTAGGGGCAACTTCCCTCCGGTTGTTTTCCTCAACAAAAAACAATCACAAGGCTGTTACCCCTACATAATATCAGAATTGTTAATTATTTCTCAATTCATTATTCAGCAGTTACCAAATCAGTGCTACCTTTGGTACGTTTACGGGTCATAGCATTGTAAACCATAATACCAATGGCTTTAATTAAATTACCTTCCAACTCTTGGAACATCTTCATATTTAGACCAAAAGCGGCATTTGCTTCTTCAGTAATGCGATCGCCTGTAGTATCATCAATAGGCATAGCATCTAAATTGGCTCGATACTTAGCTTTAAATGCCTTCTCATCGGTAATATCTGCAAACTCATAAAAAGCAGTTCCTTCACCTTCACCCAGCTTCATTGCCGTTTGGGCAATGCCTTTGAGAATTTGCCCCCCCGATAAATCACCTAAATAACGAGTATAGGAATGAGCAATTAATAATTCTGGTTGGGTAGTGGAAATTTCCCGAATCCGGTTGACATAAGCCGCACCCGCAGAAGATAATTTGATTTCCTCCCGCCAATTATAACCATAGTAATAATGAAGATCCTGTTCTAAAGTATACTTACGGTTCAGTTCAGGAAAATAGATTTTACCGAGAATTGGGTGATACTGGTGTTTTTCCATTTCCTCTTCCATAGCTGAGTAAATGAAATAAAAATTAGCAACCAACTTGCGGTAGGAGTTTTTTTCCACAACTCCTTTTAAAAAACACTTGACAAAACCCACGTTTTCTGCCATAGTGTGTGCTTTCTTCGTACCTACACGTAATTTGCTTGCTAAATTGCTGCTCATATTAAAATTCTCAACTGTAAAAAAATTAACCGTGGGGGTTTTTTATTCATAATGGTGAAAAAACCCCATTAAAACGTAAGATTAAAACTATTTGATGAGAATTTATATTAAAAATCATTAAGCAATGAGTTCATTTGGTGTTTCATCAACGTCAACAATCATGGAAGAAAATGCTATTCTCCTGTGTGATTGTGTGGAGTGTTTAAAATTATGGTTTCATTAATGGCTAGGACTCAAGGCTGTATTTCCGAATTTGCAAATAGCGGAATGTTAAATTCCATACCATTACCAACCAACGCTCTATTTGGTACAGATGGTATTCGTGGTCAGGTAGGAGACTTACTAAATGCACCTTTAGCCTTACAAGTGGGTTTTTGGGCGGGGATTGTCCTCCGTAGCCATACTGATCATCCTGGACCGATTATATTGGGACAAGACTCCAGAAACTCCAGTGATATGTTAGCAATGGCCTTGAGTGCTGGGTTAACCGCTGCTGGTATAGAAGTGTGGTATTTAGGATTATGTCCCACACCTTGCGTAGCCTATCTGACCAGCATTACCCCTGCTATTGGTGGAATCATGATTTCCGCCAGCCACAATCCCCCAGAAGACAACGGAATTAAGATATTTGATCAACATGGCGGAAAGTTATCCAAATCCCTACAAGGCGAAATTGAAGGGGGATTACGAGGTAAATTATCTCCAGCTTCTCAAATCCATAATTGTGGCAGACATTATTCTCGTCCAGAGTTGATCAAAACATATAGCCAGTCTATTAAAACACCTTTAGCATCTGGACTTACCCTCCAAGGGATGAAGATTGTTCTAGATTTAGCCTGGGGTGCAGCAGTAGGTTTAGCACCTGCGGTATTTACGGAAATGGGTGCAGAGATAATTTGTTTACATGATCAGGCAGATGGCGATCGCATTAACGTCAATTGCGGTTCTACACATTTAAATATTCTCCAAACCACAGTCCAAGAGCATCGAGCCGATATGGGTTTTGCTTTTGACGGCGATGCAGATCGGGTTTTAGCTGTGGATAATACGGGGAGATCAGTTAATGGTGATTATATTCTTTACCTTTGGGGTCGCCATTTACAACAAAAACAACAACTTCCAGATAACTTGATAGTTTCTACCGTTATGGCTAATTTAGGCTTTGAAAAAGCTTGGCAACAAATAGGTGGTAAATTAATTCGTACCGCTGTCGGTGATCAATATGTCCAAGCCGAAATGCGGAAAACTGGGGGAATGTTGGGAGGAGAACAATCAGGACATATCCTTTGTAGTCATTATGCCATGACCGGCGATGGCTTATTAACAGCTTTACATATTGCCGCTGTGGTCAAAGAAGCTAATCTTTCCTTGGGAGAAATGGTAGACCAAAGTTTCCAAACCTATCCCCAAATTTTACGAAATGTGCGAGTATTAGATCGGGAGCGACGGTTAGGATGGGAAAGTTGTCAACCAGTGCAACAAGCCATTGCTAAAGCCGAAGCAGCAATGGGTGATAATGGTCGAATCCTTGTCCGGGCTTCTGGAACCGAACCCGTAATTAGGGTCATGGTAGAAGCCGCAAATGCTGAACTTGTCCACCATTGGACAAATGAATTAGTTTCACAAGTTGAACAACACCTAGCTTAAAAGTTCAGAAACAACAAACTTAAAATTTTGTTACAAACCACGACATACCGATAGGATAATCGGTCTTTTGTGTTATACTGTCACGGTATAATTTAGATATCTTTTTAGAACACAGGGAATCTTCTATGACTCTTCGTCTTGGTGATACAGTACCTAACTTTACTCAAGCCTCTACCCATGGGGAAATTGACTTTTACTCCTGGGCTGGTGATAGCTGGGTGGTACTATTCTCTCATCCTGCTGACTTTACACCAGTTTGCACCACCGAACTAGGAACTGTTGCTAAACTAAAACCAGAATTTGACAAACGCAACGTCAAAGCGATCGCTCTCAGCGTTGATGATGTAGAATCTCACAATGGCTGGGTGGGGGATATTGAAGAAACCCAAAGCACCACCCTCAACTACCCGATTTTGGCAGATCCAGATCGTAAAGTTTCCGAACTTTATGATATGATTCACCCCAACGCAGCAGCTACTGTCACCGTGCGTTCTGTGTTTATTATTGACAACAATAAAAAACTCCGTCTCACTTTCACCTACCCTCCCAGCACCGGACGCAACTTTGATGAAATCTTGCGCGTTATTGATTCTTTGCAATTAACCGATAATTACAGCGTTGCTACCCCCGCAGACTGGAAAGACGGTGGAGATGTGGTGATTGTACCATCTTTGAAAGATCCTGAAGTCCTCAAAGCCAAATTCCCTAAAGGTTATCAAGAAATTAAACCTTATTTGCGAATGACTCCTCAACCTAACAAGTAGGTTTCCTTAAAAATCCCCTAGGCTTTAGTTTAGGGGATTTTACACTCAGTGGTCAGTTGTCAGTTGTCAGTGGTCAGTTTTCTCAACCCGTATCTTTAGATAGGAAACCGTTAACAATCTAGATATCCTCTGGTTCAAATTGTGCTACTGTCACCGCATTAAATGCAAAGGACAAAACTAAGGGAATAGGACATTTAAACCAAAAAGCATAAATCACTGCTATGATAGTGGTGGATATGGCAGCACAAGCCCAATACCTTTCCTGATTAGTTAATCCATTTTCTTCTTTAATTACCCTTAAAACTTCCATAGGAATTGGTTCTGGCATGACTCCACCCGGAGGAAACGCCCAATAATTACCCCGTCTCTCAACAAATAAATCCGTCCAGCCGTTTTCTAAGCACCACGCTTCAATCCATTGAATAGAGTAATGGTTTATCATATTAAATACCAATTGCTTTGTAAATTTTTACAGTCTGTTAACTTAAGTATGTTGAAGATCTTAGTTAGATATAGCCGTATTCAGCCGTAAATATCTCTGATTATATGGCTTTTGGTTCATCCTTTTGAATATTTGTTAAATTATTTTATACATATTAAAAATCCTGCTCTCATGGTTACATAATGACAATTTTTAACACCAACCTATTAATAAAGATTATCAGTTCTTGTCACTACTAGACTTCAAAAGATAACAAACTTTACTTGTAATCAAACTTAATAAATGTCAGTGGTTAGTTGTCCGTTGTCAGTGGTTAGTGGTAACTTTCTTTCTTCTTTCTTCTTCCTGAACTCCTAGCCCTCACAAATAACTTTTTCAGCAAACCTTAGTTAAAATTGAGCAAAGGGAGTAATTCAAAAATATGATTACAAAATATTAACGTTTATGCAAAACTGAACTAATTATCAATTATTGACCTGGACTCATTAACAATGTTTTGGCAAAAAAGTTTAGGATGGATTTTAGGAATTATAGTTTGGTGCGTCACACAGCCAGCATTAGCAGACTGGACTCATCCTTTATCATATAGTAATGCAGAATTGTCAAGACAAGACTTTTCTGGACAAAGTTTACAAGCTGCGGAATTTTCTAACGCTAACCTGGAAATGACCAACTTTACAGGTGCAGATTTACGAGGAATAGTTTTCAGTGCTTCCGTAATGACAAAAGCAAATTTACATGGAGCAAATTTAACAAATGCTATGATGAATGAGGTAAAATTAATAAATGCTGATTTAAGTAATGCCGTTTTAATAGAAGCTCTTTTACTTCGGACTGTCTTCACAGATGTTAATATTACAGGTGCAGATTTTACAAACGCAATTTTAGATAAAGCACAAATAAAAGAGCTATGTCAAAAAGCCAGTGGTGTAAATCCCCAAACTGGTGTAGAAACTCGTGATTCCTTAGGATGTCAATGAAACTTGGTATAATTGGTGGTGGACAACTAGCTTGGATGATGAAAAACGCAGCAACCAAGCTGGGAGTAGAATTAATAGTCCAAACTCCTAGTCAAAATGACCCGGCCGTATCTATTGCCCATGATAGCATTTTGGCCGCAGTTGATGATGCCACTGCTACGGAAATTTTAGCTACAAAGTGTGATATCATTACCTTTGAAAACGAGTTTGTAGATATTGCTGCTTTATCACTACTCGAAAAACAGGGTGTTTGTTTTCGTCCTCAATTATCAGCTTTAGCACCGCTGTTAGATAAATATGAACAACGGTGCTATTTACGGAATTTAGGTTTACCAGTTCCCCAGTTTTTGGCATTATCAGCGGAAAAAGAGGTAGAATCTCAGGTTGAAGGTTTGAGTTTTCCTGTGGTTCTCAAAGCTAGAAGACATGGATATGATGGACAGGGAACTTTTATTATTCCCGATTTGACGACTTTATTAACAATAATTAATCAAAGTCATACTCAGTTTTTAATTGAAGAATTTGTGCCTTTTACCAAAGAACTGGCTATAATTGCGGCCCGTTCTGTAAATGGGGAAATTGTCATCTATCCAGCGGTAGAAACTTTCCAAAAAGAACAGGTTTGTCGGTGGGTAATTGCACCAGCTAAAATTACCAAAGAGCAAAATTTGCAAATCGAAGCGATCGCCCATAAACTATTAAATAGTCTTCAATATGTAGGAGTTTTTGGTATTGAACTATTTCTCACTAATGAGGGGAAAATTCTCATTAATGAAATAGCACCACGGACCCACAACTCCGGGCATTTTTCCCTGGATGCTTGTGAAACTTCCCAATTTGAACAACATCTGAGAGCCGTGTGTGGTTTACCATTAACCAATACTAGATTAAATTGTCCTAGTGCCGTTATGGTTAATTTGCTAGGATATGAAAGCTGCCAAAGCAATTACCAAAAACAACGCCAACAACTCGCAGTTATTCCCCAGTCCACTGTCCACTGGTACGGCAAAATAGAAGCTCGTCCCGGGCGTAAACTTGGACATATCACAGTTTTATTAGAGGCAGATCAAAGAAATGCCTTAAAGGACATTATACACAAAATTGAATCTATCTGGTATCCTCCAGAAAAAATTTGCCAAAATTTTCCCTAGATAAACACACAAACTATTTTTCAAAGCTATAATGGGTAAGTTGCACTACGACGATTGGTGACTGCCATCAAGTTTTTTGATCTATGTCTTTAACAACAAGGGAGCTAAACAATTCTCGTGGCAGTATACCGGGCTTGTACCCGGAAACTTTAAACGAGGACCCTCAGTTCCCACCTGGTTTAACCAGGTCATAAACTTAGGTAAAACGGCGTTGCGGTGAACTAAAAAATTTTAGCTCTCTAGTTGGTTAAACTGGGGAGCTTTACAATGAGTCACATTTCGACTTAGCGGGCAAGAAGCCCACACCACAAGAGTTTTATTATTAATATCTGTACTTCTAAATCCTGCTGATAGCGAAGCGTGGCGTTAGCCATACTCCTGAGTTCCCCGATTTTTTCCAGTCAGTCATGACTAATTAAAGAAATACGCTACACTCATGTTAGGGGCGAACTAAATGCAGTTCGTCACAAGACTTCTTGGAAGATATCCCTATCGCAGGAAGTGGGTTGAAGCCCACTTTTTTTATTGAATTCTCCCATGACTCATCCTTTAATACCACAAATTACTGATTTGGCGACACCAGTAGCCGCAAAACTAGGATTGGAAGTTGTTAGTATAGTTTTTCATACAAACCAACGTCCCCCAGTCTTACGGGTAGATATCTTTAATCCTCTACAGGACATTGGCCTGGATGATTGTGAAAGGATGAGCCGGGACTTAGAAGCCTCACTAGACGAGGGAGAGATCATCCCAGACGCTTATGTGTTGGAAGTATCCAGTCCTGGTATTTCGCGGCAACTGGTAACAGACAGGGAGTTTATTTCCTTCAAAGGATTTCCTGTAATTATTTCCACTTCCCCACCCTACGAGCAACAGCAAGAGTGGATAGGTCTATTGATTCGCCGGGACGAGACTACAGTTTACCTAAATCAAAAGGGTCGTGTAGTGAAAATTCCCCGTGAGCTTATTACCAGTGTACAAATGGATGAGCGTCACTAATCAATTTTAGATTTTAGACTTTGGATTAGGGACTGGTAACTGGTAATTGGTAAGGAGTAATTGGTTCTGGTAAAACAATTACTTTTTATCAGTTATCTCATTGTGCTGACCGTTTACATAAAATTTTAGGAGACTGCGTATGTCAATGGTGACTTTATCGGGATTAAAAGAGCTAATCGAAAGTATTAGCCAGGAACGAAACTTACCGCGTGTAGCTGTACAAGCAGCCATTAGAGAAGCCCTAATTAAAGGTTACGAACGTTATCGTCGCGCCCAAAATTTAGAACGCAGACAATTTGATGAAGAGTATTTCAATAATTTTGAGGTAGAATTGGATATTGATGGCGAAGGATTTCGAGTTCTTTCCACCAAAACTATTGTCGACACAGTTAGTAACACTGATCATCAAATTTCCTTGGACGAAGTCCAGCAAGTAGCCCCAGAAGCCCAACTGGGAGATTCTGTAGTATTGGATGTCACCCCGGATCAGGGGGAATTTGGGCGCATGGCAGCCATGCAAACTAAGCAAGTATTGGCGCAAAAACTACGGGATCAACAACGCCAAATGGTGCAAGAAGAGTTTCAAGACTTAGAAGGCACGGTTTTACAAGCTAGAGTATTGCGATTTGAACGCCAATCTGTGGTTTTGGCAGTTACTAGCGGCTTTGGACAATCCGAAGTAGAGGCAGAATTACCCAAACGGGAACAGCTACCCAATGATAACTATCGGGCTAATGCAACTTTTAAGGTATATCTGAAAAAAGTTTCTCAAGGGCAGCAACGAGGTCCACAATTAATGGTATCTCGTGCTGATGCAGGTTTGGTAGTTTATCTATTCGCCAACGAAGTTCCAGAAATTGAGGATGAGGTGGTGCGAATTGTGGCTGTAGCCCGGGAAGCTAATCCCCCTTCTCGTTATGTTGGACCGCGGACAAAAATTGCCGTTGATACCCTAGACCGGGATGTAGACCCCGTGGGGGCTTGTATTGGGGCGAGAGGATCAAGAATCCAAGTGGTAGTAAATGAATTACGGGGTGAAAAAATTGATGTGATTCGCTGGTCTCCAGATCCAGCTACCTATATTGCCAATGCTTTGAGCCCAGCAAAGGTAGATGAGGTCAGACTCATGGACCCAGAAAGTCGTCAAACCCATGTTTTAGTTGCTGAAGATCAACTCAGTTTAGCTATTGGTAAAGAAGGGCAAAATGTCCGGTTAGCAGCCCGTCTCACTGGTTGGAAAATTGATATTAAAGATCAGGCTAAATATGACCAGGAAGCCGAAGATATTAAATTTGCAGCGGTGAGAGCCCAAAATCAACCACAAAATGATCACGATGATAGGTCTAACCGAGAAGATAAAATGGAAGAAGAATTAGAATTGGAGGAGGATAGGTTTGACAGTAGGGAGGAAGATTAATTCCTGGAGTTGTCAAAACTAATTTGAGCAAGCAAGAAGCATAAGGCAAAGGGGCATCTGACTCAATTATCAATCACAATAAGTATTCAAAAAGACATTGTTTAACATCCCCAAGATATTTAGCTGAATCTGGCAAAAGACTGATGAAACCCAACTATCGGCGTTGTATTAGTTGTCGTCAAGTAAACTTGAAACAAGAGTTTTGGCGGATTGTCCGCGTCTTTCCATCTGGAAAGGTACAATTAGATCAGGGCATGGGGCGTTCTGCCTATATTTGTCCACAGGAGAGTTGCCTACAAGCAGCTCAGAAAAAAAATAGATTAGGCAGATCGCTGCATGGAACAGTGCCAGATACAGTGTATCAAACATTGTGGCAACTTCTAAATCACAGCGATCGCCAAGATCGTATTTAATGGTAACAACTAAAATTGCGATCATCTCTCAGAATATTATGACCAAAGCCGAATTATTCGGGATCTGATCGTCACCTTTAGTATCGCTCAAGTTAGTGTCAAAATAGTAGATGGATGTAAACAACTTTCTCAATCTCCCTTTTGTGGACAAAACGGAAGGCCTTACTCCCAACAAGTTTTTTTTTGATTGTATTGTGGAAGACTCACAAATCAGCAAAACAAAAAACCAACAATGGCAACCTGGTAGCGTCAAATCCCAGTTCTGCATCAACCATCACTCCTGGTGGAGATGCCAGTATTAAACCGAAACATCTCTCTTTCCTAACTGGAGGCACCGGCGATCTCACCAAGGGCAACCGAAAAAGCAGTGATCAAAGGGTGGAGATGTCACAAACCAGGCAACCATCCATTAAAACTGTAAATTAAAGGGGAAAGAGTGGATGAACAACGGAAAAGTTAGAATCTATGATTTATCAAAGGAATTGAATTTGGATAATAAAGAGCTACTAGCAATTTGCGACCAGCTCGATATTGCGGTCAAAAGCCATAGCAGCACGATTTCCGAATCGGAAGCTGAACAAATTCGTAGTGCGGCCGAAAAAGTTGTCGCTACAAATTTGGCCTCTAAAAAGGCACAAGGTACAAATGGCCATAAACCAAATTCATCCCAAAACCGTCCAAGCACCAATCACAAACAGCAAATTCTAGAAATTCGCAAACCGAAAATATTGAGAAACACTACCACCAACTTACCCGATACTTCAGTTGCTGCTAATGCTGCTGAGGCTAATAGTCCTTCACCTCCACGGCCTTTTGCTACACCAGTCTCATCTATGAAGCCGACGGCACCAACTCGACCAGTACCCCGGAATCAATCCGAGACTCCGCTTAAACCTCATCCTATTCAACCAGAACAGGTATCTCTCCCTCAACCGGTCGGGGAGAAGGTAGCAGCGGAAAAATCAGAGAAAATATCTACTCCCAGACCAAAACCAGAGAAAGCGCAAAAACCCCAGTTGGTTTCTCCTTCCCCTAGGGTAGATGGCACAAAAGTACCAGAAACCCCAACTTTAGGAACATCGGAAAAACCTCTCCTCAAACGCGATCGCCCGCAACGCGTTGAGGAAGATAGGCAACCGATTAAAGGTAAAGCCAGTAAACCTTCAACTGACCAAGGTTTACCATCACCACCACCCAAACCCAGTCGAGCTAATCCTTCGGCACCAACAAGGCCAGAACAGCGCGGTAGTAGACCATCAGTTGGCGGAGATATCCAACGTCCTAGACCTGCACGTCCCGGTGAACCAGCGGCTATTCCCACGGCAACTCCACCCAGACATAATGCGGGCGGTGGGAAAAAAGAAGCATTGGATGAAACACCAGTAATCCCTGATCTTCTGGATTTAAAACGCCCTACACCCCCTCGTTTGAACAAGGGTGGGAAAAAATGGCAAGAAGAAGAAATCATTGATGAAATCAAGGAAAAAGCTAAGATTGGACCCAAGGGCAAACGGGTCAAACCAATCGTAGAAGATGATTTACTAGATGAGGATGATTTACTAGATGAAGATGGTCTAGAAATTTCTACAGCGGTGCAAGTGAGTCTTTCCATTGCCCGTCCTCCCAAACCGAAGGGTACTCGTGCCAGTGTCCCAGCCGTGGCGGTTGTGGCTGCTCCTACTACCAGAGGCAAAAAATCCAGTTCTTCCCGTGACCAACATCGTCGTCAAGAAAATGTAGATCAAAAACCAGATCGTCCAGCTACACTGGCTGTTACTGGTCCATTAACAGTTCAAGAATTGGCTGATGCCCTAGTAATTGCCGATACAGAGATTGTCAAAATCCTGTTTATGAAGGGTATGGCCGTCAGTATTACCCAAAATCTGGATATTCCTACCATTACCCTAGTCGCCAAAGAACTCGAAGTTGAAGTCGAAATCGTTGAAAGAGAGGCTGAAGCTCGGAAAGTCACGGAAATGATTGATGTGGCCGACTTGGATCACCTCATTCGTCGTCCTCCAGTTGTTACCATTATGGGTCACGTAGACCACGGTAAAACTACTCTCCTCGATTCCATTCGCAAAACCAAAGTTGCGTCTGGGGAAGCGGGCGGTATTACCCAGCATATCGGCGCGTATCATGTTGATATAGTCCATGAAGGTAAACCACAGCAGATTGTCTTCCTTGATACTCCTGGTCACGAAGCTTTCACCGCGATGCGTGCCAGAGGGGCTAGGGTGACGGATATTGCCGTGCTAGTTGTAGCTGCTGATGACGGTGTTCGTCCCCAAACAATTGAAGCTATTAGCCACGCTAAAGCTGCTAATGTTCCCATTGTTGTGGCAATCAACAAGATTGATAAAGAAGGCGCGCAGCCAGAACGGGTTAAACAGGAACTTACTAATTATGGTCTCACCGCTGAAGATTGGGGTGGTGAAACCATCATGGTTCCCGTTAGCGCCATTAAGGGCGAAAACCTCGACACCCTCCTAGAAATGATTATGTTGGTGTCAGAAGTAGCCGAACTATCCGCTAATCCAGATCGGGTCGCAAAAGGAACAGTCATTGAGGCTCATTTGGATAAGGCGAAAGGTGCAGTTGCTACCTTGCTGATTCAAAATGGTACTCTCCACGTTGGAGATATGCTGGTGGCTGGTTCAGCTTTCGGTAAAGTCCGTGCTATGGTCAATGACCGTGGTAAGCGTGTAGATCTGGCTAGTCCATCCTTTGCTGTGGAAGTATTGGGTTTAAGTGATGTCCCTGCTGCTGGTGATGATTTCGAGGTCTATGAAAATGAAAAAGAAGCTCGTACTATAGCCAGCGATCGCGCCGACAAACAACGTCAATCCCGCTTGTTGCAAGGTCGTGTCACTCTCACAACCCTATCAGCACAAGCACAAGAAGGCGAGTTGAAGGAACTGAACTTGATCCTCAAGGGCGACGTGCAAGGTTCTGTGGAGGCTATTATCGGCTCTCTCCGCCAAATTCCTCAAAACGAAGTGCAAATTCGGATGCTTTTGGCTACGGCTGGAGAAATCACCGAAACCGATATAGACTTGGCTGCGGCTAGTAATGCTGTCATCATTGGTTTCAACACTACCTACGCCAGCGGCGCGAGGCAAGCTGCGGATGAAGCAGGTGTAGATGTTCGAGAATATAATATCATCTACAAACTCTTGGAAGATATCCAAGGTGCTTTGGAAGGTTTACTCGAACCAGAATTGGTGGAAGAACCTTTGGGACAAACGGAAGTCCGTGCTGTCTTCCCAGTTGGCCGAGGCGCGGTTGCTGGTTGTTATGTTCAATCTGGTAAACTGGTTCGCAACTGTAAAGTGCGCGTCCGTCGGTACAATAAGGTGGTTTATGAAGGTGTTCTTGATTCCCTCAAACGGATGAAAGAAGATGCTCGTGAGGTCAACGCAGGTTATGAATGTGGTATCGGCATTGATAAGTTCCATGATTGGGTGGAAAATGACATCATTGAATCCTACCAATTGGTAACTAAACGTCGGACTCTGACTATGACTAAATAGTGACGTGCATCCAGCGTTGAGTGCTGAGTTAATGAGTGTTGAATTGAGACTGTTTCGAGTTCAACACTCAAATGATGTCAACTCAGCACTCCGTTATTTACAAGTGATATCGCCGGAGTTACTGAGGAAGAGGGAAGAAATAAAACCCTATTTTAGTCGGAGTTTGATGATCAATTAATGTTTTAACTTCCTGGCGGATTGCTATAAATTTAAAAAAATTATCTGTTTAATTAAGAACCAGTTTTTTTTAGAAGTTTCTCGCCAAAAATTCTGTATTTTGTGATGAATGAGACAGAATTTTCAGGTATAAAACCATTATCTTGAGGAGAGATTCAGCAAAAATTCTCAGTTTTAGATTTGGGTAACTAAAATTAACTAAATTTATGTCTTACCCCTTGAGTGTAAAATAAATAGAAATCTGAAATTTAACATCCTAAATCCCCAATTGTCCAACTCTGGAAGTGAAAAATAAGGAATGAGGAATTATGGCTCAATTTCCAACTTCTAGCGATTACGCCCATAGCACCGATAATAAAGGCTATGTCAGCGGTGAACGTAGAAATCATCAAGTATCTGCTAATACTCAATTTTGGCACAACCTGAAATATGCGATTTCTGCTAGTTCCGGTTTTCAAAGATGGCAATTAGAATGTAACTCTCAATTACAAAGTTTACGTTTAGATCAGCAAGTACAAATGTATTTAAGAGAGACTTTAGAAACTTTAGCTTATTAACCATTTGGCAAATATAGCAGGAGTCACTGAGTTAGAAGTAAAATCTTCTTTTCAATTCTATAAGCAATTGGTTTCAGCAGAGAAGTTGAGGGTAAGAGATCTTATCCTCAATTTTTATATTAAAATCAAAAATTGTTAGACTTTCCCAAACCGACGTTCTCTTTGTTGATAAACAGATATAGCCCGATGAAACTCACTGCGATCGAAATCAGGCCAGAGAGTATCAGTAATATAAATTTCACCATAAGCCATTTGCCAAAGTAAGAAATTTGATAATCGCATTTCCCCACTAGTACGAATTAATAAATCTGGATCTGCTATTCCGGCCGTATATAAATGGGCTTCAAATACCTCTTCAGAGATATCATCAGGGTTTAAAGAACCTTCCTTAACCTTTTGGGCAATTGCCCGACAAGCTTGTAAGATTTCCTGTCTACCTCCATAATTAGTAGCTATGGTAAACCGGATACTATAATTATCCTTAGTTTCTGCCATAGAACGGGAAATTTCCCTCTGAAGAGCTTGTGGTAAAGCCGATAAATTGCCAACAAACTGAATTTGCACATTTTCCTCCACCATTTCCCGCAGTTCTTGTCGTAAAACCCGCTGGAATAGATTCATTAAAAATTCCACTTCCTCCTGTGGTCTTTTCCAATTTTCCGTTGAAAAAGCATAGGCCGTTAGTGCTTTAATTCCCCAGTCCTTACAACAGTGAAGTAAATCCTTGAGAGCATCCACACCAGCTTTATGACCCATAATCCGGGGTAAACCTTGACGTTGTGCCCATCGGCCATTACCATCCATAATTACCGCAACGTGCTGGGGTAGTGATTCTCTGTTTAAGTCAAGGGGTAAATGTTGCAATTCAGTTTGTTGTGGTTTCATTTTTTATCTTGAGAAGCGGTCGTATCCCTACGGGGAAATAAGCTACGGGTAGCGTGTCGAAGACAAGGTAATCCAGGTAATCGGGAAATTAGTCTTAGTGATTGATTACCAAGCTGACGAACTAAACTCACAAGACCAGGAGCTACAGCTTCCCGATCTACAGTTGGAGAAAATCGAGCCTCTAAAGACTCTTTGAGCTTTTTAATAGTTAGTGGTCTATAGAGAGTTCCCTGTTCCGCGAGGGAAATAGAACCCGTTTCTTCAGATACAACGACACAAATACAGTTTTCGACTCTTTCAGTAATTCCCATGGCTGCCCGATGGCGTGTTCCCAACTGACGCGAGGCTGTACGCCCTGACAGTGGTAAAATTATCCCTGATGATACAATGCGTGAACCACGAATTAACGTTGCCCCATCATGTAACAGGGTTTTGGGTTGAAAAATAGTTTGGATCAATTCTTTAGACACTTCGGCATTTAGCTTGACCCCTGGGACGGAGAAATCTTGCTCTTCAATAGGTCCTGTGGTTTCTAAAATTAGTAAAGCGCCAATTCGGTTTTTTGATAACTCTTTAACTGCATCAACAATTTCATCAATTACACTATCCGATTTAGGAATCGCGCTGGCGTTATTGCGAAATAACTGCCAAAATTCACCACGTCCCAATTGTTCCAAAAAGCGGCGAAATTCTGATTGAAGTGCTACAGCCATAGCCACAGCACAGCCAATCACTAATTTTTCCAGGACAAAATTTAGCAGTGGTAATCCTAATTTGCCACTGAGTGCCGAGCAGAGCATTAAGATTATAAATCCTCGCACCATCCATAACGTGCGCCGTTCACTAATAATTACCAGGATCATGTATGTTAGTGCCAGAACTAACATCATATCCAGAGTCCCAAGGAGCAAGGACTGCGACCAATCTCCCAGGTTTATCAGCCATTGCTTCCACCAATCTCTCATGACATCTGGATTCTTATAGTCATTTGTCAGTTGTCATTTGTCAGTTGTCATTTGTGATTTGTGATTTTTTAACCACTGACCACTGACAACTGACTAGGAACTATTTAAGTCTTTCCGGTAGGCAATCTTGTCGAATCAGGTCTTGATATGTTTCGCGCTGCAAAATTAAATTTGCTTCGCCATTTGCCACGACAACCGCCGCCGGTCGAGGAAGACGATTGTAATTAGATGCCATACTGTAATTGTATGCACCAGTTCCCATAACTACGAGAATATCATTTGGTTCAGTTTTTGGCAGTTGGGCATTTTTAATCAGAATATCTCCTGATTCGCAATGTTTACCAGCCAATGTCACTGTTTCCGTACAAGGAATAGACATTTTATTAGCCACTACTGCCCGATAAACTGATTGGTAGGTTATGGGACGGGGATTGTCTGACATTCCACCATCAATGGCTACGTAGGTACGAATTTCGGGAATGACTTTAGAAGTACCAACAGTATAAGCAGTAACACAAGATGTAGCAATGAGCGATCGCCCTGGTTCACAGAGTAACTTTGGTAAAGGCAAATTTTCTGATAAACAAGCGGCTTGTACTACTTCACAAATCGCCTTTGACCATTCCACAATACTAGGGGGATCATCGGATTCTGTATATTTAATCCCTAAACCACCACCAACATTTAATTCGGTTATTTTTAAGTTATGTTTAGCCGCATCTCTCAACCACTGCACCATGACAGCAGCCAAATCTCTATGTGGTTGACGTTCAAAAATTTGTGAACCAATATGAGCGTGTAACCCCACACAGTTTAAACTGGGCTGTTTACTCACAAAAGCAAATACCCTTTGTAAATCATTGGGGTCAAAACCAAATTTACTATCTAAATGTCCAGTGCGAATATATTCATGAGTATGGCATTCTATTCCCGGTGTTAAGCGTAGCATGATCCGAATGGGCGCAAGGAAATACTTTTCTGTTTTCTCCTCTGCTATATTTACCAGTAAGTCCAACTCGTGCCAGTTATCCGCTACAATAGTGCAGCCAGACTCAATTGCTAAAACTAACTCATCACGAGATTTGTTATTTCCATGTAAGTAAATTTTATGAGGACTCATACCTGCACTTACCGCAGTATAAAGTTCGCCACCAGATACCACATCAATTCCTAACCCTTCTGAGGCAACAATGGCACAAACTGCTAGACAATTCCACGCCTTAGAGGCATAAAGTACCTGAGATTCTCCTTGATAGTATTCTTTAAAGGTATCTCGATATTGTCTACAAGCTGTCCGCAGGGTTTCCTCATCTAAAATATACAAAGGTGAACCAAATTGTTCAACTAGGGTTGTTACATCACACTCACCGATTTCTAGGTTGTCATGATGATTAACTCTAGCTGTCAAGGGTAAGAGTTGTTGGTTGGGGGAAATATCAGCACTGTTGCCATTTTTTGGCTGTAAATATTGACGGCCAGAAAGTTCAACTTCGACGGGGTGAGTCAATACCATAACTAATAAGAGTTGTCTTTGTGAAAAATCAGGGCATGAGTATATGTCCTCATCTCCAGTTTACCCTCTCATTGCTAATGGGTAATGGGTAATGGATAATTAACCTTCTTCAATCCTCGAAAACTGTGATTTCATCTGACTTAAAAATTCAATCTTTAACCACGGACAATTTAACTGAACTGTTAGAACTGGATAAAGCCTGTTTTGACGGTTTGTGGACTATGCAAGGCTACCTCCGGGAGTTAGAAAGTCCTAATAGTCATTTTTTGGGTTTATTTTCACCTTTTAATCACTCTGAACTGTTAGGAATGGGGTGCTTTTGGTCAATTTTAGAAGAAGCACACATTACAATTTTGGCAGTTCATCCCCAATATCATGGTCAAGGACTAGGAAAAGCTTTATTGTACTCTCTACTGCGAACTGCTACCGATCTTGGTTTGGAGAGGGCTACACTGGAAGTCCGCGATTCTAACCTCGTTGCGATTTCTTTGTATGAGAAGTTTGGGTTCAAAACTGCGGGAAAACGACGGGGTTATTACAAAGATAACAATGAGGACGCTTTGATTCTTTGGCTTTCTGAACTACAGCAGCCACATTTTCTCAAAAATCTGGATCAATGGGCCAGTCTAATGAATTCACCCTTCTAGATTCCCATTGACAACTGGGGAATAGGGAATAGGTAAGAGACTTGAGGATAAGGTCGCCTATAGAAAGATATTTATTTTTCTCTTACCACTGACAACTGACAACTGACAACTGACAACCGACTAATCTTCCAATGATTGGGCTTGAACTTCAACCGCTGTCACATCAATTGTTCCTTCTGGTGTGAAGCGTTGAAATTGACTGTTTTTGACTAACAATGGTTCACCACAGTTAGTACACTGTGTTTGACTATTGTTTAAACCTGTTAATTCATATCCACATACAGGACACTGACCACTCACCAGATTCTTTTGTAACCACCAGCGAAACCCGAAAAATGCTACCACAGGTAAAAAAAACAATAAACCCAAAATAATTACTAAGGAATTAACTAACCAGCCCAAACCTAATGATGCTAATAACCAGGTAATTGCTAACAGGGTCAGCCAAGGGCGGATTTTTTCAAAATTGAATTGCAAGTTTTTAAAGGTCATGTCTCAAATTTGTGCTGCTGACCCTAGGATAGCGATTTTCATTGTTGGTTATACAACAAGCTTACTTGTGAAGACATAATACAGGTATTAGCTAGACGAAAATAAAATATTATTCTTCTTTAAAAAGTTTTTTAGCTTCCTCTGATGATAACAAACATCACACAATTACTGTAAGCTCTAGCTATAATCACTTTAACTTTTGATTTTTGACTTTTAAAAGCCGATTAGCTGACTAATTTCTAATGTTGTTTTTCTTCTAAACAATACTTAACAATCAACAGGCAATTTCTACTATCTGAATCGCGTTGATATACAACTTTATCAGCCAAGCGACGGAGTAAAAACCATCCATATCCACCGACTTGTAGAGTCCCTGGTTCTGGTTCAGTAATGACATCAGGATTAAATGGTTTTCCATAATCCCAAATTCTTATTTCCAGTTTATCAATCCATAAACTGACTTGAATTTCTATAGTTGTTTCCGGTGGTAAGGCATGATGAGCATGACGGACTGCATTGGTAAAGCCTTCTGCTAATGCTAGATTGAGACGATAAAGTTGGCTGTCTGACCAGCCATATTTCGGTAAATATTGCTGACAGAATTCTTCAAACCATTGTTGCACTGGGTTTAAGAGCTTAAGATCGCTCCTTACTGTCCGATGGTCTTGCTGCACTATGCTACGCATTGACCTTAACTCGAATAGAAAGTAGTTTTTTTGTAATTTGAGAATTTCACATCCGGAAATAGTCATGATGAGGTTGGATATCTTTCCGCAATTCCCGTTTAGTTAACGTCTGTTGATCTTCAAAAGTATATCTCCTTTAAAATATCAGTAGCAATTAGACCATCAATAATTGCGGCTATTTGCTGATTAGATATTGTCTTGCATACACTCTTGAAAATCACAGACGTTACCAGATTTAATTTTAACTGTAACTACCTTAGAACAATCCTAAAGTCAAGGATTTGTCTAATGGGAGAGCAGCACCAATACCTAGCCAAATAGTAACAAGAGTACCAAACAAAAATACTGTTGTTGCTACAGGGCGACGGAAAGGATTTTGGAACTTATTCACATTTTCCAAAAAGGGAACGAGAATTAATCCCAAGGGTACGGAAGCCATTGCTAACACACCTAATAATTTATTGGGTAGTGAGCGAAGAATTTGGAATACAGGATACAAGTACCACTCTGGCAAAATTTCCAAAGGAGTAGCAAAAGGATTAGCGGGTTCACCAATCATCGCGGGGTCTAGAACTGCTAGAGCGACAATACAGGCGAAAGAACCCATAATTACAACTGGGAATATATAGAGTAAATCATTGGGCCAAGCAGGTTCACCATAGTAATTGTGACCCATACCTTGGGCAAGTTTAGCTCTTAATTTGGGATCGCTCAGATCCGGTTTTTTTTGCGTTGACATTTCTAAATGCGCTCTCCGGCTGAAGTGAAGTTAAAGCATTGGTGAAAGCTATCAGCTATACAACTAGCTCAAGTTTCCGTTAGTAGTTTAGGTCTACAACTTACAATTTATGTTCTCTCAGTTTAAAACAAACTACGATGATCTGGAAACACAAGTTATGCCTGTTTGCTAATAACTTTGATTACAAAGGTCCAGAAATACCTTGTTTGCGAATCATCAAGAAGTGGAACAACATGAAGACAGCAATTAACCAAGGAAGAACAAAGGTGTGGGCACTATAGTAGCGGGTAAGTGTCGCTTGACCAACACTAGAACCTCCACGGAGTAAATCGGAGATGAGAACACCGACTACGGGAATTGCTTCTGGTACACCACTAACAATTTTTACAGCCCAGTAACCAACTTGATCCCAAGGGAGAGAGTATCCTGTTACACCAAAGGAAACGGTGATTACGGCGAGAATTACACCACTGATCCAGGTTAATTCACGGGGCTTTTTGAAGCCACCGGTTAGATAAACGCGGAATGTGTGGAGAATCATCATTAATACCATCATGCTGGCTGACCAGCGGTGAATGGAGCGAATTAACCAACCGAAGTTGACTTCATTCATGATGTACTCGACAGAGGAGAAAGCTTCAGCAACTGTAGGTTTGTAGTAGAATGTCATCGCAAATCCAGTGGCGAATTGGATCAGGAAACATACTAGGGTAATTCCACCTAAACAGTAGAAGATGTTAACGTGGGGAGGAACATATTTGGTGGTGATATCATCAGCAATTTCTTGGAGATCCAAGCGTTCCTCAAACCAGTCATAGACGTTAGCCATACAATCTTAAGGTCCTAAAAATAGATTGCGGTTGATAAGTTTTGTTATGCGAACTGTAGTCAATTATGACTACTCAACTAACCTCAGTTAGAGGGTTTGCTTCTCGCTTCGTCCAAATGGGTTTCTATTTGTCCACGAGCGTCAATTTGGGTGTAACTCACCCTATTTTTAGGAAATCTTCCTGTTTTTCGTCTTTGCTAGTCAACGCTAACAATGTTGACTCCAAAGAAGATTTTATCGTTGATCAGGAAGAATGGACATCTCTTGACACTCTCCGGTCTAAGGACGCGGAGATTCTTGGTTCAACGAGTCCACTTAAACTAAACCCCTTACGGTATCTAGTTTAGAGGTGGTTCTCTCCTCAAGCTTTAACTTCCGGTATGCCCTACCGTAGTTGGATGACTCCAAATTTTGTTTGAGTTTAAATGCTAGTCCTCATAAATTTGGACTGGCAACTTTATGAGAAGAATGCACTTCTTCTATAAAAAAAGTAACATAGTCGAGAGATAGATTTCATCAGCAACTGAGCATTACAGAAAGTTTTAGGGAATTTGAGTCTGAGATGGCACTAAAATTAGGGTTCGTTAACAAGCCGGTTTGGCGGCTAGGATGTTTACTACTATTGCTTTTTTCCCTGGTATTTGGAGGATATATTTCTCCAGCTTCAGCTTTAACGCGGGAACAGAAGCTAGTTTATGAAGTGTGGCGAATTGTTAACCGTTCTTATCTGGATGGGACTTTTAACCATCAAAACTGGCTTGATGTCCGACAAAAGGCGCTAAAAAGTCGTTTTCCCAACCAGGAAGCCGCTTATACCACAATTCAGGATATGCTTAAGACCTTGGATGATCCTTTTACTCGTTTTCTTGAACCTGAGAAATACCGCAGTTTGCAGGTTAGCACTTCTGGAGAATTAATTGGTGTGGGTTTACAAATTGCTCTCAATTCCCGTGGTGGGCTGGAAGTAATCACACCTATTGAAAATTCTCCAGCCGAGAAAGCGGGTTTAAAACCACGCGATCGCATTTTGAAGATTGAGGGTTTATCTACAGAGAATCTAACTCTTGATGAAGCAGCAACACGGCTAAGGGGACCCCTGGGCAGCGTTGTTACGGTTTTAATTGGCAGAGAAGGAGAAAAGGATATAGAAGTTATTTTGGTGCGCGATCGCATTACTCTTAATCCTGTTGTATCTGATTTACGATTATCCTCCCAAGGTGACAAAATTGGCTATCTTCGTCTGAGTCAATTTAATGCCAATGCGGTTACTGAATTGGCTCAGGCTATTTCTATTTTAGAAAAAAAAGGCGCGTCTGCCTATATTCTTGATTTAAGAAATAATCCGGGTGGCCTCTTGCAAGCCGGAATTGAGATCTCTCGTTTATGGCTAGAATCAGGCACAATCGTTTATACTGCCAATCGTCAAGGTATTCAAGGCACTTATGAGGCTTTTGGTCCGGCTCTCACAAAAGATCCTTTAGTAATTCTAGTTAATCAAGGAACTGCCAGCGCCAGCGAAATTCTAGCCGGTGCATTGCAAGATAATCATCGTGGCCAGTTAGTTGGGGAAACTACCTTTGGTAAAGGTTTAATTCAATCTTTGTTTGAATTATCCGATGGTTCTGGTTTAGCGGTGACAATTGCTAAATATGAAACTCCCAACCATCGAGATATTAACAAATTGGGAATTAAGCCAGATCAAATTATTCCCCAACCAGCAATTAACCGTGAACAAATCGGCACAAAGGCAGATGTTCAATATCAAGGGGCTATAGAACTTTTGAGTAAGAATTTGGTAATGGGTAATGGGTAATGGAATGGGTAATTCGTAATTCGTAATTCGTAATTCGTAATTCGTAATTCGTAATTCGTAATTCGTAATTCGTAATTGGTAGGAATTTCTTTCCCTATTCCCTCTTAACTGTCACCTGTCACCTAAATTCAAATTGTTGATTTTTTCGTAAGCGTGGTCTATACAGGTTTTACCTCTGAGGTAGCCTGTATTAGCACCGGGGCATAAATAAGTTAAAGTTTGTGTTGTAAAGCGATCGCTCAAAGACTGAATGCTTTTAAGTTGTCGTGGCCAATGAAAAGTTTTATACGTACGTATTGGCACAGGTTCACCATATTGGTTAGGAAGTAAATGCCGTCCAGAAAATAACACGCCTTCAAATTCACGATAGTATAGACATGATGAGCCTGGAGAATGGCCGGGTGTCCAAATTATTTCTATTGTGTCATCAAGAGTAAACTGATCAGTAAAAGTGGTAAGAGTTAAACCCGGCAATAAATAAGCCTCTTGTTCTTGAATCAAAATTTCGCAATTTAAGATCTGTTGATATTCTGCGGCCTTACCAATAGCACCACGATGACTGATAAAAAACCATTTGACTCCCCCATACAAGGACAAAAAATCCCGGTTTGTCTGTTCTAAAGCTGGGCAATCTATGAGAACATTCCCTTCATTTCTAACAATGAAGTAGGATGTCCCTCCTAAAGTGTCCCGATTCGGTGGAAAGGCAAAAATACTGTTAGGTGTCAAAATCAGAGGATTTTCCGCCGTTGACGTGGTTTTTGCCAATATAGAACGCGGTGGTTTAGTTTTGTGAATGGACTGTTGAGGCAAAAACGACATAAATGAAAAAACTAAGGTAATAGCAATGGTAAACAATCAGGTTACAGTGTATTTACTATGACTGTGAACTGTGATAGAAAAGTTAAGGTGTACACTCTTGTTTATGATCAAAATCTGTAACAGAAATTACAGATAAGGCATCCTATCAAATATAGTGAAAATAATATGGCATTTTGGTTTCTCCTTGTTCTGGGGTTATTGACTTATTTAATGATGCAATACAGTGTTGCACGAGCAACAAGAACCCCTGTGTGGTTGTTGTGGTTGGTTTTAATGACACCTGCATTTATCTTAACTGGTTTGACACTGATATATGGTGTCAAACAAGCTCCTCCATCAGCCCTAATTCCTTTGGTAGCAGTGGTTTCAGTGGGTTGTTTATTATTATATTGGTTATTGTTTAATAGGGGACGAGAATTGCCTATAGATCCACAAAATCAATCTGAAGAAAATCAAGGACAATTAAATAATAATTCGACGGTCGAAACACCAATCCGCCCTATTAACTTAGCAGAAGAAACCCAACTACGAAATTGTTTTCCCTGGTCTGTATATTACGTTCAAAATATTGAATATCGCCCCCAAGCGATAATTTTTCGGGGACAGTTACGAACTACTTCTAGTAATGCTTACGAGCAAATTAAGGTTAATATTGAGAGGCAATTTGGCGATCGCTTTTTAGTCATATTTCAAGAAGGAATAAATGGTAAACCCTTTTTTGTTTTAGTTCCCAATCCTCAAGCAGTTAAACAAAATAACCAACAGGAATCGGAAAAAATTACTCAACCAGGGTTAGCATTACTATTGTTAGTAGCAACTTTATTTAGCACTACTTTTGTGGGCTGGAAATTTGCGGGTCTTCAATTTACACAACTGGAATCTGATTTCAGATTATTTTTCCATGGTTTACCCTATGCTTTAGGTTTAATGACTATTTTAGGTTCTCATGAACTAGGTCATTATTTAACAGCAAGATTTTATAAAATTCGCTCCACTTTACCTTATTTTATTCCCGTACCTTTTTTCTTAGGAACATTTGGGGCTTTTATTAAAATACGCAGTCCCATACCTCACCGCAAAGCTTTATTTGATGTGAGTATTGCTGGACCTCTAGCAGGATTTATAGTAACTATACCTTTATTGATATGGGGTTTAGCTCATTCACAAATAGTGGCTTTACCAGAGAAAGTTGAAATTTTAAATCTTAATGCACTTAATCCTAAATACTCTATTTTATTAGCTTTACTCTCAAAATTAGCTTTAGGAAGTGAATTAACTGCAAAATCTGCTATTGATTTACATCCAATTGCTATAGCAGGTTTCCTAGGATTAATCGTCACAGCTTTAAATTTGATGCCCGTGGGACAATTAGATGGTGGTCACATTATTCATGCTATGTTTGGACAACGTACTGCTGTTTTCATTGGTCAAATTACCAGATTATTATTACTCATACTTGCGTTGATTAGGGAAGAATTTTTACTATGGGCAATTATTTTATTATTCATTCCCTTAGTTGATGAACCTGCTTTAAATGATGTCACGGAATTAGATAATCAACGGGATTTTATGGGATTAATGTCCATGGCTTTGTTATTATTAATTATTTTACCATTACCTCAATTTCTAGCTAAATTATTGCAGATTTAGCATTAACAAAGTCTATGCGTCAGAGAACACATAATCAGATGGTTTCCCCAACGCATGATATTTTTAACAAATCTTCACGTAACTTGTCCTAACCACTAATTAGCTTTGATCTAACTTCAATACAGCCATAAAAGCCTCCTGGGGTACATCTACAGTCCCCACGGCCTTCATCCGTTTTTTACCCTTAGCTTGCTTCTGCAATAGTTTTTTCTTCCGGCTAATGTCCCCACCATAGCACTTAGCGAGGACATCCTTCCGCATTGCTGGTATCTGTTCACTAGCAATGACTTTTGCACCAATAGCAGCTTGAATCGGGACTTTGAATTGATGACGGGGAATGAGTTCTTTGAGTTTTTCCGCCATTGCTCTACCGACATTGTAGGCTTTATCCCTATGGACAATCATGGCTAAGGAATCCACAGGATCACCGTTAATGAGAATATCCAATTTTACCAAAGGATTTTCTCGGTAGCCAATTAGATGATATTCCATACTGGCATAACCGCGAGAACGGGATTTCATTTGATCAAAAAAGTCGGTGACAACTTCCGCTAGGGGTAACTCATAAGTGAGTGTCGTCCGTCCTTGGGTGAGATATTTCATATCTTTGAAGATTCCCCGTCGGTTTTGAGACAACTCCATTAAAGAACCAACGTAGATTTCTGGAGTAATCATTTCTACTTTGACATAGGGCTCTTCAATTCTATCGCGCTCATTGGGTCCGGGTAAGCGACTAGGATTATCAATGTAGAGTTCTTCACCCTTGTTGGTGACAACTTTGTAAACCACTGAGGGGGCGGTAATGATTAAATCTAGGTTATACTCACGTTCTAGACGCTCCTGGACAATTTCCATGTGCAGCAATCCCAAAAACCCGCAACGGAATCCAAAACCCATGGCACTAGAGGTTTCTGGCTCATACTGTAATGCAGCATCATTGAGTTCCAGTTTTTCTAAAGCTTCCCGCAAGTCTTCAAACTGGTCTGCGTCTATGGGGAACATCCCACAAAATACCATGGGGTTAGCTTCGGCATAACCTGGTAAAGCTTCTGTGGCTTTGTTTTTGCATAGGGTAATGGTGTCTCCTACTCTAGCATCACCTACGGCTTTAATGGCTGCGGCAAAATAACCTACTTCTCCAGCATGAAGTTCTTCAACTTGCTTTTGAGTGGGACAGAGAATGCCTAATTCATCAATGACATATTCTTTCTCTGAGGCCATTAAGTAGACGCGATCGCCTTTTTTTACAGTGCCATCCATGACACGGAAATAAACAATTACACCTCTGTAACTATCATAGTAACTATCAAAAATCAAGGCTCGCAAGCTGTCATTGATGGTGTTGGCTGGTGGGGGAACTCGTTGGACAATTGTTTCTAATATCTCACTAATGCCAATTCCCTCTTTCGCTGAGGCTAAAATTGCCCCACTACAATCTAAACCAATAATTTCTTCAATTTCGCCAATTACTCGTTCTGGTTCTGCTCCTGGCAAATCAATTTTATTTAAAACAGGGATAATTTCCAGATTACTTTCTAGGGCTAAATAGACATTTGCTAATGTTTGCGCCTCTACACCTTGGGACGCATCCACAACCAATAACGCTCCTTCACAAGCTAAAAGGGAACGGGAGACTTCATAGGAAAAATCTACGTGACCGGGAGTATCAATTAAATTAAGAACGTACTGCTGACCATCTTTAGCAGTATAATTCATCCGGGCAGCTTGCAGCTTAATTGTAATGCCGCGCTCCCGTTCTAAATCCATGTTATCAAGAAACTGCTCTTTCATCTGTCTATCTTCTACAGTCCCAGTCGCCTGTAGTAAACGATCTGCGAGAGTTGATTTCCCGTGATCAATGTGAGCAATAATACAAAAATTGCGAATGCGAGCTGCGGGAACGTCAGTCATATACTATCTTTGCTCTAAAGCAAGCCAAAATGAAAGCTATTTACTTCATGTATTTTAATGCTTTCTGCGGTAATAAGGCAAAGGGCAAGGAAGAGGTAATCAGATAAAATTAATTACACTGGTTATTTTTCTGTTTTATGTTCAGTATAAAATTGTGAGAACACTAATAGGGTAATAGGGTTTGAGGATTTTGGTGTGGGTATTGCTGTGATGACAACTTACGTTATTGTTTAAAATCTATTTCCAACTCCCGGTATTTATGACTTAGCAGCTTACAATTAAATAGACCGAACTATAAATATCATAACTGCTTGACGGCACTTTCAATAAAACTATTTCAGAGTATTTAAACCCATGAATATGCAAGAACAACCTAAAAGTACAGATAACAAACGCGCTGACAAAACAGAAATCGCTCTCAATCTAGATTCAGAATTAATAGAGCAAATTCAACATCTTACTAATGATCCTAGTAAGGTGATTGAGGTGGCTGTCCGTCAGTGGTTACGAGGTGATTTCACCAGAGATGATGAGTTAACACGGGCTCCTCTACGGACACCTGTTCCCCCCCGTGGTGAGTGGAATGATTAAATCACTGTATCAAAAACCATTGATGGGTTAAAATTTTGGGGAATGGGGAATTAATGGCTATCAATAGAATTAATTTCTTGTAAAGTTTGCCACCCTGCGTACCACTGGGAATTATCTTGTAATAATTTAGCATTTAACCAAAAGCGTACTTGGGGATCACAAGCTGCTACCATTTCCGCATATACCCATTTACCCTGATTTTTACGGTTAACAACCTGAAAATGTCTCCAGCCATCAACTTTCTGTTGTGCTGTCCATTTAGAACCTAATAAGTAGGGAAATTTTTGTTTTTTAGTCATTTGTTCAGTGGTCGGTGGTCATTTGTCAGTGGTCGGTGGTTAGTTGTCAGCTACCAATTCCTATTAAGTTTTATATCAGGGATTTTATAATTTAATAAATATTTACTAATCAATAGGTAAGGATAACTATGGGAAGAGGTATCTCTAATAAAATTCCTTTATTGCCAATTTTGCTCCTTGATTAAAACTGCTGATAAATCTGCATTCCAATATCTCATCTTTACTTACAACCTATTGCTGACAAGGGTTTTCTGGTTGCAAATACCCTAAATACTCCCAATATCCTCAATAACAACGCCATAAGCAAATATTATGGAATCAATAAATTTTTATTTATTATATTTTTTTGTCTTTTGAAACTATTTTTATAAAAATGGTTTTATAAAACCTTAAAAATATAATTTTTTAGTTTTTTTAGAAGAATTATTAGGTTAATAGATTAAAAATAGTAGATTTATTTCCATAAATGGCTGATATCACCATTTTTCAGATTATAGACCCCTTTTCTTTTGAGGGGATTTAGACAATAATTGCACTTACATAGCTCACAAGTTGCCGAATCAATTTGGAAACAAAGGGTTTGTAAAGAAACTATAAGAGAGGAAAAACAATGAAACTAGCAGTTTACGGAAAAGGTGGAATTGGCAAATCTACAACCAGTTGTAATATCTCTGTGGCTCTAGCTAAACGGGGTAAGAAGGTGCTACAAATTGGTTGTGACCCCAAACATGACAGTACCTTTACTTTGACCGGGTTTTTGATTCCTACCATCATTGATACCTTGCAAGAAAAAGATTATCACTACGAAGATGTTTGGCCAGAGGACGTAATTTACAAAGGCTATGGTGGTGTTGATTGCGTTGAAGCAGGTGGACCTCCAGCAGGTGCTGGTTGTGGTGGTTATGTAGTTGGGGAAACAGTCAAATTATTAAAAGAACTTAATGCTTTTGATGAATACGATGTAATTTTATTTGATGTACTTGGTGACGTTGTTTGTGGTGGCTTTGCAGCACCGTTGAATTATGCGGATTATTGCCTAATTGTTACAGATAATGGCTTTGATGCCCTGTTCGCTGCTAACAGGATTGCGGCTTCCGTGCGGGAAAAAGCTCGGACTCACCCCTTGCGTTTAGCGGGGTTAATCGGTAATCGTACTTCCAAGCGCGACCTGATTGAGAAATATATAGAAGCAGTGCCCATGCCTGTTTTAGAGGTATTACCTTTGATTGAGGATATCCGCGTTTCGCGGGTTAAAGGTAAAACTTTATTTGAAATGGCAGAGTCAGATCCTTCTCTGAGCTATGTTTGCGACTATTACCTGAATATTGCTGATCAAATTCTCGCTCAACCGGAAGGTGTTGTTCCCAATGACTCTCCTGACCGTGAACTTTTCTCACTATTATCAGATTTTTATCTCAATCCAGTAAAAGTTAAGGCCACAAATGCAGAAGAGGAATTAGACTTGATGATTGTATAAAACCTTTTACCTCTCAGGATGGATTTATGGCTTTCTTTGATAGTTTTACAGATTCGATCAAACAAAAGTGGTTGCAATTCTTTCAGGCAAATCGTGAATGGATTGTACTCCAGATGACTGTTGAATCAGTTTATACGCCTGATGGTGGCAAGCGTCCCTCTTCTTACCTCATCCTGGGAGTCATCAATGCTCTAGAACCGAAATTAGCCCAGCTAATGTTCCCCTTTGCTAAATTGAATCCTGATGCGGATACTTTGATTGAAGTTCTGAATTTACATTTTGACCCCGATATTGCCTTGGGTAATCGTCTTAGCCCCACTGTAGAGCCAGAAATTTACTCCCGTGAAATGGCTGTGGTTAAGGCAGATGTCTCTGAACCAACACCAGCTACCAATTCTAGTGACTTGAACGAGAAAAACAAGTCAGAAGCTAGTTGGGCGGCAGTAGAAGATAATTATGGCTTTGATGATGTTTCTTTATCTCAAGATATTGTTAGTGACTCAGAAGTGTTATCTAGTCCAGAGGTAATAGGTGATTTCGGTCATGTCTCTTTTAATGTTAATGATTTAACTGATGAAAGCGATAATCAGGGATTTGATAGCTTAAATTTAGTGGGTGAAAGTTCTTTTGAGGAAATAGATGAAAGTGATTTTAGTAGGCTGAATCTATCTGAAGAAACTGGATTTGATAATTTAGTTTCGGATGTATGGGGCGATGAAAATTCGTTGCTGACTGGTGAGGAAAGTTTGGAAGGACTGACATCTGAGGTTTTTGATGAATCAGAAATGGATCGTCTCTTCCCTAACCATTAATTGTTGAAAACAGGTGACAGGTGACAGGTGACAGATGGGAGTTACCAATCACCAATCATCTGCTTTACAAGCTAAAAAAATTTCAGAGGAGAATATTAATATGACTGTTGCTCAACAGCCAGAAGCTTTAAATTTTGAATGTGAAACCGGAAATTATCACACTTTTTGCCCGATTAGTTGTGTGGCTTGGTTATATCAAAAGATTGAAGATAGTTTCTTTTTAGTTATTGGCACAAAAACCTGCGGTTACTTCCTGCAAAATGCCATGGGGGTGATGATTTTTGCTGAACCTCGCTATGCTATGGCTGAGTTGGAAGAGGGGGATATTTCGGCACAGTTGAATGATTATGAAGAATTAAAACGTTTGTGTGAGCAAATTAAACGCGATCGCAATCCCAGTGTAATTGTCTGGATTGGTACTTGCACTACGGAAATTATTAAAACCGATTTGGAAGGTTTAGCACCTAAGTTAGAAGCGGAAATTGGTATTCCTATTGTTGTGGCTCGTGCTAACGGCCTCGACTACGCATTTACCCAAGGAGAGGACACTGTGTTAGCCGCTATGGCTCATCGTTGTCCTGAAAAGTCTCCTATATCGGAAACTGAAAAAGGCGAGCGTAACGCCATTCAGAAGCTGATGAATTTCGGTAAGAAGAAAGAAGATGTAGCCCAAGATGAATCTGAGTATGTAAATCATACACCTTTGGTGCTGTTTGGTTCTTTACCTGACCCAGTAGTTACACAATTAACTTTGGAATTGAAGAAGCAAGGTATAAAGGTTTCTGGGTGGCTACCGGCAAAACGGTTTACAGAATTACCAGTAATTGAAGAAGGGTATTATGTTGCTGGTGTTAATCCTTTCCTCAGCCGTACCGCTACAACTTTGATGCGTCGTCGCAAGTGTAAACTCATAGGCGCGCCATTCCCCATTGGTCCTGACGGAACACGGGCTTGGGTAGAAAAAATCTGCTCTGTGTTTGGAATTACACCCCAGGGTTTAGATGCAAGAGAAGCGCAAATGTGGGAAAATTTAGAAGAATACGTGCGATTAATTCGCGGTAAATCTGTGTTTTTCATGGGCGATAATTTATTAGAAATTTCCCTAGCGCGGTTCTTGGTTCGTTGTGGTATGACTGTTCAAGAAATTGGGATTCCTTACATGGATAAACGCTATCAAGCTGCGGAATTAGCTTTGTTAGAAAAAACTTGTCAGGAAATGGGTTCTCCTTTACCAACTATTATGGAAAAGCCTGATAATTACAATCAAGTGCAACGGATTTATGAGTTGAAACCTGATTTGGTTATTACTGGTATGGCTCATGCTAATCCTCTGGAAGCACGAGGTATTAATACTAAGTGGTCTGTGGAGTTTACCTTTGCACAAATTCACGGTTTTGGTAATGCGCGTGATGTTTTGGAGTTGGTAACTCGTCCTTTAAGAAGGAATAATAATTTGAAGGATTTGGGTTGGGATAAGTTGGTAAGAGAAGAAGCGAAGATTTAGTTTTTTCGGAAATATTCAGGACGGGCTTTTGAGTTCGTCCTTTTTTTATGAAATAACGAACCGCAGAGGCACAGAGGACACAGAGGAAGAGAGGAGGAGTGTTAGAATTTTGGTAGGTTGTTTTTTAAGTGCAGTGGTTAGGGGTTGATTATGAATGAAACTATATCTTTTCAAGAGGTAATTGAATATGTGGAAAATCTTTCTCAAGAGGATCAGGATTTTTTAGTAGAATTAATTAAGAAAAGGAAGATTGAAAAACGTCGTTTAGAAATCGCTAAGAATGCAGAGCAAACTTTAGCCGCTTTGTCAGCAGGTACGGCTAAAAAAGGTACTGTGGCAGATTTATTAAAAACTAAAAAGCCTTTTCCAGTAACTAAATTGGAAGATGTAGCAGGTTGTTTGAAATATGATGGTGAACCTGCAAAACTGGAAGATATGGAAGATGCTATTCGTCAAGCTGTTGAGGAAATTTTTACTAATTCATCAAGTAATGTTGCGGATTGATTAACTGATTGAATACAATAGGTTTTAAAAGTAAGGAGTAAAATTTATGAGAATGTGGTCTTATTTAGTTGTTTCTGTAATTGTATTCGGTGGTGTTAATGCTGTAATTTCACCTGCGAAAGCTGAGGAAGTTTGTAAAGTGACTGACCCTACAGGTACTCCTTTGAATTTAAGAGATGTCCCCAATGGTCGAATTATAAATCAATTGAAAAATGGCAAGGAAGTTTACATTCTTGAAATAACTTATGATAATAAAAGACGACCTTGGGCAAAAATCTCTGGTTATCACAATGGCAAATATAAACTTTGGGGTTGGGTATTTAGAGAATTTATAAGTTGCTACAATCGCTAATTATATAAGATTATCAATTGTACTATAGGACTCCTATTTGATTTTTGAACAAGCTGTAAACTCTAAACCGTATATCATCAACGATTGAGTCTCAGTATATTGAGCAAGACTAAAGTAGGATTCCTATATATCAAAATATAAATTGAAAATCATGAAGCTAAATCTCAATTACAAAGAAATGCCATTCTTGCCATATCATCAACGCAAAGATTTACCCACAAAACCAGGTATTTATTATGTTGGTAGTGGTGATTTTCCGGTTATGTATATAGGAATTTCTCTTAATTTAAGAAATCGTCACTTAAATCATCATCGTCAATCAGAATTTACGGAGCTTAAAAATGCTGTTATACGTTATCGAGTTGTCACCGAAGATTTATTAAATAGAATTTCCAACCTTACAGAAAATCTCAGGAGACTGGAGAAGCAAGCTATTAATTATTATCAGCCAGAACTCAACAGAAAAGCTGTCACTACTCACCCTAAATTATCACTTGGAGGAGTTTATATTCAAACTCATCAAGTCGCAACAGCAGGATATTGTCCACATTTTAATGTTCAAGATGGAGAAGAATTAGCAATTAATACAAGTGTAAGTAAGATACATTTTATAGAGAGAGCTATTAAAGCACAGCGTCCCATTTTTCTAATAGCGTCTGGAAATTATGAAGATTATGAAAGAGAAAATTATGATAATTTATCTGAGTTAGTTATATTCAAAAATGAAAAAATTTACATTATTATAAGTTGTTTTATTCCTTACGGTTGTGAAATTGATCACAGTTATGAACAAAACTATATAGTATATGGAGGTAATTCTAAAATATTCATTGAACCTTACGTTATTCTTAATAATAAACCAGGATTTAAGGAATTTAAAAAAAGTTATTTGACAGTAGGATTTACTAACTGTGAAAAATCTCCATTTGCTCAAATTTTGTTAAACTTAGGAGGTTTTCAATTAATTTAGATTATTTAACTAATTAAATGAGTGGAATAGAGAAGCAACTAACTCTAGACACTAGACATATTGCCAAGCATCTCCCAGATACACCACAAATGCAAAGATTATTGCAGCGAGAAGGGTTTGCTCATGTCTTTAACGATGAAGCAACAATGCTCAGGGTAGCACAAGCCATAATAGAAAATGGCGAGTTCACAGGTATCATTCGTAATCATCAACGATATGGACTCTATTTTACCGGCGCAATTGGCTATAGAATAGAGATTAATGGTAGTCAAATTCCTCTGCATTATGCTGAAATAAAAGTCACTGGAGATAGATATCATGTCATTCCCCGCACCCGACCTAGCCAATAACTGGCAGTTTACAGAAATATGGGTTGACCCTACCTCTGTACCACCCTATATTTTGATGTTGCTTGGTGATGATAAAAATAATTATTGTATTTTAGATCCTACGGAAAAATACAAAATAGTTTTTGCTTGTTCCAGCTATGAAGAAGCAAAACTTTGGCTACTTGAGGATGAATATGAGCGTGTGGAAGGTCGAGTTTTAGCAGAACAGGTAGCTTAACTTATTTGGGGGTATATATGAACCATCAACTCTATGAACAAGATTTTAATCTGTGGCGAGAAACTCTTATTACACAAATCAAAGAAAAACATTTTCATGATATTGATTGGGAACATTTACTATTAGAACTGGATGATATGGGTAAATCGGAAAAACGGTCTTTTTTGAGTAATTTAACAATTTTAATTGCTCACTTACTTAAATTAACTGTTCAATCTGATGCTCCTGAAATGATGAAAGTAAGTTGGTACAGTTCTGTTACTGAACATCGCTTTAGAATTAAAAAAGATTTACAAGAAAATCCTTCTTTTAAAAATTATCTGCATGAGGTAATTTTGGTAGCTTATGCTGATGCTAAAAAACTGGCAATTAAAGAAAGTAAAAATGCTAAGTTGGGAGTCAGAAAACCAAATGAATTAGAATATCCTCTTGATTTACCTTTTACTTTAGAACAGTTATTAGATGAGGATTTTTATGGAGATATAGTTGAATAGTTGGTTGGTTTGGGGAACCGTTTTAACCAGGTAATTCTAAAGGTTGAGAAGGAATAATAAACATTAATTCTGCACCTTCTGGTTTTGGTTCTGTAGATGGTTTTAATTGCAACCATTCATGAAAACTAATTCCTAATTGAGATATTGCTTGTATTTCTGTTTGGTAAGATTCAAATCTGTTGTTAGTTTCAATCATTGCTTCCATTACTTCAAATACTTGAGGAAGTCTTGTAAAAGCTGCTTGTTTTAATTCATCGTGATTTGGACCAAACCACCCACCTTGAACTTCGATACGATCTAAAATTGCTGGTGGTAATGAATCTATCCATTGTGTATGATCTTTGGCAATTTTAAATAGATTGTTACGTTGATTTTCAAATACAGCATTTTCATCTAAATCCGATAGCTGAAATTGCTGCATTTGCCCCTGAAGCAATTAAGTCAAATAAACCCGTAATAGGATCAAGTACATCTGGTATCACTGGAGGAGGAAAGGAGTAATCTGGAGGAGCAACTGAATTAGTGTCTCGCAACCAAGTTAAAATTTTCTTGCTTGTTACATCCCGAATTACACCCCCAACCCGTTCAAAAGTTCCATCTTGTAAGCCTTTAGCAACCCAATCTGCTAATAGAAAGGTAACTTGAATTGGTAAACTCATAATTTTTTCCTGGTTATAAAAACTTCAGCAGCATTATGTATATAAGTCATGATTGAATTATGGTCCAGAAAACACCGCTTCCTCGATATCTTCCCGACTCAGGGAGTATTTAAATGACCGTTGAATATCTTGATGGTTTTCTCCTGATTGAAGATAGCGAACTGTTATTTGTTCAGTATCTAACCAAAGTTCTGCTTCCCAATTAGCTCGTTGTACACGCCAACAATGTAAATGGGTATCGTCTTGTTGACAACCTTGGTTTTTTAGCCATTGTTCGATTTCTGGTAAAGGATGACTATAAAGGGGCATATTGGCGGGTAGCATAGGCAATTCAACTCAAATCAAAATTATAAAAAATATCGGCTTATTTTAGTGGTGGGAAATTGTATTTAACCAATTGTCTCTCCACGTAGAATAGCTATGGCGATCGCTAATAGCATACAACCAATAATGGTCAACCCCAAAATAAATAATACAAATATTTCTCCAGAGGACAAGGAGCGATCGCTTGCATCCAAATACATCGATTTTGAAAAGTCATAGGGTTTATGTACGGAATGATTTAAATCTGGTGGGGCTTGAATAACGCTAAAACGGGAATACCCAATTTTTAAATCATAGTTTAAGCGTCTTTCTGGATTACTCAGGGTAGCGTAGGCTGTATTGATTTGCTGAAATTGGACAGTAGCAATATTAGCAGGTAATTCTGTCGTGTCTGGATGATAGATTTTACTTAATTCTCTATAAGCGCGACGAATATCAATTACTGATGCTCCCGGATTGAGTCCTAGCAGGGAATAATAGGTAATATTGCTACTGTGTGGGAATTCCCCATTGTGGTTCACGGTTTTTTGAGTCACTTTGCTCAAATATCTTTTTTTGTATTCTAAGTCTTTTGTGAATAAGAAAGTACAAGAAATGGTAATATTTCCTAACATCAACCCAACCTACACAATGTGTATTATCACTTGTCAGTAACCCAGCCCTAAAGGGACTGAGTTTCCCACTTACCGGGTGTTCTTATGAAATGCCAGGTTCAATATTCAATTCTCTGAGTTTATCTGCTAATTGTTCCGCGCTTTCGGTTGCCTTTTCTACACGTTGCTTTGCTTCTTCTCCACGTTGTTTTGCTTCTTCTCCAAGTTCGTTTGCCTTTTGTGCGCGTTCTTTTGCTTCCTCTGCAAGTTTGCTTTCTTCTTCTGAGCTTTGGTTTGCTTCCTCTGCAAGTTGGGTTTGTTGTACCCCGTATTCTTCTGGTGTTAGCATTATCTTTCCTTATGGCATAAAATAACGTAATTTAGTTCTAAAGCGGGTTCAATATTTTGGATAACCGTCATAACCTATTTTCAGGGTAACAGATCCCGGCGCGTAAAATTCTCTCCCCACGCTGTATCTTTCATCTGTGTTCTTTGATCTTTTCTATAATTTATTCTACTGTTAAATTAAATCAGCCCGTGGTTTAAAAGTTTCTATTTCTCGCAACTTTTCATAAAGTTCCCGTTCTTGGGGTGTAATACTTTTGGGAGTTACTATCTGAATTTCTACCAATTGATCACCTCGTTGACCATTTTCACCAGGGTAGCCCTTATTACCAAGACGGAATCTTTGTCCCGACCTGACACCAGGAGGAATGGTCATTTTCACCGGACCATCAAGGGTAGGCGCTTCGACTTGTCCGCCCAATGTTGCTTCACTGGGAGTTACAGGGACTTGACAAAAGATATTAGTACCTTCTAGCTTAAACAAAGGATGGGGATCGACGGTAATTTTCAAGTATAAATCACCACCACTAATTCCTTGATTTCGCAAGCGAATTGTTTGCCCTGTCACCATAGCCGGGGGCATAGTCACTTCGAGCGATCGCCCATCCTCTAAGCGTATTCTTTCGCTACCACCTTGATAAGCTTTTTCTAAAGGTAAGGTTAATCTAGCTTCAATATCCCGACGGGTAGCACGAGGTGGGGGAGTATTGACCGTATATGCAACTTTAGTTCGTGGACTGCGGAAGGGGTCGCTAGTGGTGGTGTTTTCCGAACTAGTTCTGGGTTCTTTGCGGTTGCTGACACCAATTACCTGATTAACAAAACTCTCAAAATCGTTAAATTGGCTGGGGTCTACTTCTTGACCAGAACGCCCATTAGGGCGGTTATCCCAACCTTTTGGCTTAGGAGTTTGTTTATTGGCAACAAAGCCGTTTTGCTGCCAATAGCGGCTAAATTGATCATATTGCGATCGCCTGCTAGAATCAGAAAGGATTTCATAAGCCTCACCGATGGTTTTAAACTTTTCCTCAGCTTCCTTATTTCCAGGATTCAGGTCAGGATGATATTGTCTAGCTAAACGACGGTAAACCTTTTTAATTTCCTCGCTAGAAGCATCTTTAGAAACTCCTAATATCTCGTAATAATCCCGAAAATTCTGCAAATTTTGCATAATCTGTTAAGTGTTAGTTGTCAGTGGTCAGTGGTCAGTTGTCAGTTGCGCTTCTACTTATGACTGACCCTGCAAATCAAATTATTGGGAAAGATTTTTGAATGTAGATCAAATCAAATATAATTAATCTAAAATCTAAAATCGAGATTATAGCCAATCATCATCATCATCCCAGTTATCTTGATAACTAGGGCGTTTACTGCGAGTGGGACGACCTTCATAATTGGGAGAACGACTTGAGTTGCCATAATCCCTGTTAACACCTCGGTTAGATGAATCTTGCTGATAGTTATTTCTGTAAACATCTCTTTCCGGCTCTTTTTCTTTTTCACCTGCAAAGATGTCACGGATAGCACCAAATAAATCTTCGTCTTCATCCTCAGCATAATACTGACGGACTTCTCTATTCAGTTCATACAGAGCATCTTGTAAATCAGCATAAGCCTGATCAATACCGCGATCTTCGTCAGCTTGTAAACTTTCCCGTAAATTTCGGCAAATATTATCAATGCGTTGACGACGGTTGCGGGCAAATTGCATTCCCATTTCCAAAGCGACTTCTCGCAATTGCCGTTCTGCTTGTAATATTAACGCTTCAGCACGGGTACGCTTTTCAACTCGTTCCTTCCGTTTTCTGTCAACATCAGCATATTTTTGAGCATCCTGAATCATACGGTTAACTTCCGACTCACTTAAAGTAGAAGCGCCTTGAATAGTAATGCTTTGTTCTCTGCCCGTGGTACGATCTAGGGCTGTTACCTGTAAAATCCCATTAGCGTCAATATCAAAAGATACTTGAACTTGGGGAATACCCCTGGGTGCGGGAGGAATGCCATAAAGTTTAAACCGGCCCAAAGACTTGTTATCTGTGGCCATGTCCCTTTCACCCTGAACAATATTGATTTCTACGCTATTTTGGTTATTTTCAGAGGTGGAAAAAATGTCAGAACGACGGACGGGGATAGTTGTATTGCGGGGGATAAGTTTTTTCATTACACCACCGATGGTTTCTAAGCCCATAGATAGGGGTGTAACATCTAAGAGGAGTACATCCTTGAGTTCTCCAGCGAGAATACTGCCCTGAATGGCTGCACCCACAGCAACGACTTCATCAGGATTGACGTTTTCACTGGGTTCAATACCAATTAAGTCTTGAACTAGCTGTTTCACCATTGGTATTCTCGTCGAACCACCGACTAATACAACTTCTTCGATATCTACAGGAGAAAGTCCGGCATCCTTTAAAGCTCGTTTAACTGGTGCTTTTAATCTACTCAATAAGTCTATACATAAACCTTCAAATTGCGATCGCGTGATGGAAGTTTCTAAGTGTTTTGGACCATCCTCTGTGGCGGTAATGAAGGGTAAATTAATATCAGTGACACTAACGGCAGAAAGTTCAATTTTCGCCTTTTCTGCGGCTTCCATTAAGCGTTGCAAAGCTTGTCGATCTCTTCTTAAGTCTACACCCTCTGCTTCTAAAAACTGTTCTGCTAACCAATCAACTACTTTTCTGTCAAAATCATTACCACCAAGTTGAGTATCTCCACTGGTAGATTTAACCTCAAATACGCCCTCACCCACTTCTAACAAAGAGACATCAAAAGTTCCACCACCCAAATCAAAAACGAGAATAGTTTCTGTGTAACCTCGATCTAATCCGTAAGCCAAAGATGCCGCTGTAGGTTCGTTGAGAATGCGTAAAACATCTAAACCGGCAATTCGGCCTGCGTCACGGGTAGCTTGACGTTGGGAATCATTAAAATAAGCCGGAACAGTAATCACAGCCCCAGTCACAGGTTCACCTAAATAACGACTAGCATCATCAGCTAATTTTTTCAACACCATGGCGGAAATTTCTTCTGGAGAAAATTCCTTATTTAAACGGGGACAAGCAACTTTAATATTGCCAATTTCATCTTTACGGATAGTGTAAGGAACACGCTTAGAATCCGGGTTTAATTCGCCATATTTGCGCCCAATGAAGCGTTTTACTGCAAAAAAGGTATTTTGGGGATTAAGGACGGTTTGCCGTCTGGCCATTTGCCCCACAACCCTTTCCCCTTCTTTACTAAAGCCAACTACGGAGGGGGTTGTTCGCATTCCTTCTGCATTGGCAATCACCACCGGCTTGCCACCCTCCATGACGGCGACTACTGAGTTGGTTGTACCCAAGTCGATGCCAACTACCTTGCCCATGCGTTACTCGTCTCCTGTTGCGTGTTTTGTAAATTTATTATGATATAATAATACTGCTTTTAGCTTGGTACTAAATCAGGTCAACAATCCAATAGTATAATAGTCATTATTAAATCAGAAACTAAAGGCATTTTAGCAACAGCAGCGCTACTTGCTAAACTAGGATAGCATTTTAGGTCAGTTGTCGGTTGTCAGTTGTCAGTGGTCAGTTGGAAAAGGAAATATTGATCTTTACTCTTGCCCATTAAACATTATCTTTATCCACTTTGAATTTAAAACAGCGGTTAGAAAACCATCTTCAGGAAGTAGCCAGAGAACGCAACCCATACATGGACAGTGCGGCGCATTTCTTTGTTCAAGAATACATTCCCCAGCAATTAGGACAATGGGGAAGTGTGGAAATCCACACCTTTGAAGTCAGAGGTAAAAGCTGTAGAAACCTGATTTTAAATTTACCCGCTGCAACCACAAAACAAAAGGCAGATTTACCACCTATTTTAATTGGCGCTCACTATGATGGTGTATTAGGAACTGTTGGGGCTGATGATAATGCAACGGGTGTGGCGGTTTTATTAGAATTTGCCAGGAGTTTTGCCGAGAAACCCGCTAGATATCCTTTGCGGTTGGTGGCTTTTGATATGGAAGAATATGGGTTGTTGGGTAGTGCTGATTATGCAGCTTTGTTGCGCGAACAAAAGCAACCTCTTCGCTTGATGATATCTTTGGAAATGTTGGGATATCGAGATTCTACTCCTGGTTCTCAAAAATACCCTTTTCCTCTGGGATTATTTTACCCTAATCGTGGTGATTTTATTGCTTTAGTTGGCAATTTGCGGACTTTGGGTGATTTAATTAGTTTAAGTGGTAGTATGAAAAAATCCAGTGTAAATAGTCAATGGCTACCAGCACCAAATCGCGGTTTATTCATTCCCCAAACTCGCTTAAGTGATCATTCACCTTTTTGGGATCAGGGTTATCCCGCAATCATGGTGACAGATACGGCATTTATGCGGAATCCCCACTATCACAAACCTAGTGATACTATTGCTACCTTGGATTTAGATTTTCTTACGGGTGTATGTGAAGGTTTGGAAATGGGGATTAGGAGATTGTAAATTAAGATTATTGTCTGAATCAGGATATCCAGGATTTAAGGATTAACAGGATGAAAACTTCTTTTGTTCGTCAATTCGGACGTTTATGCCGTAAATAAGCGATTCCTACGGAGTGCTTCGCGATCGCCTCAACAATCATCTTCTAAAGTTTTTGAAGGGCGATAGCACTCAATTAATGGCAGATTTTATAGGAGCTAGTAGTTTTTCTTCTAACTCAGGGGGCAAAATGATAGCACTGTCTAAACGCTTGACAATCTCGTTAGCAAGTTCATTTTTAGTCTTTGTGACTCCGTTCAGCGTAATGCGATCACCCGTTATTGATAATTCGTGAACTCTTTCAGGCGCGCAGCTATATACATCAGACAATAGCGAGGCAGGATATATGTACTCGACACCATTGTTATCCCAAATAACAATGTTATCTGCTTCCACACCCATCGCTTGTAATTCAGCGGATAAACCGCGCGGGTGGACAGAATCCACTACAAGGAAAAGGCGGTTTCGTAGCGGGCTTTTACTTAGGTCACCAAAAACTTCTTTCAGCGCATGAACTTTGCGTTTTACATCTCCACCGGATTGCGTTACCGTTATTCTATTGGTTGGAAAACGTAATTGCAGAACTCTGTCTAAATAGGTGTAGTCTGTTGGCCCTTCAACTATAACAATTGCAGATGGGAAAAACATTGTCTCAAGATCATTGCCCAACAAATTAAATTGTAAGCGATGAAAGTCGTTAAGAGTTTGCACTTGTTGTAGCGAAATTTGCTTGTCTAATTTTGATATTATAAAGTTGTTTTGAATATCAGTGCGATCTAGGAAAATGTGGGAATGAGTAGCTAATACAACCTTTTGAAGATGAGCAAAATACTTTGTCCGCATTTCTGTGTTTCTGAGCAGAGTAGAAAATACTTGCTGTACTTTAGGTGATAAACCTAATTCTGGTTCATCAATTAGGATGAATTTGAATCTCTCATCCATGCAGATACCCAGAATGGTCATTAGAAGTCGAGTTCCTGTACTACCAACGGATAAATTCTGACCTCCCATATCAATATAGCTGACGCTGAGATCATTATCCTCATCCACTTTCCTCAACGAAAAAGTCGTATTTAGTAATTGCCCACACAAACTAAATAGAGCCTCTCTCTTTTGATTTCCTAAATTTACAATGATTTGATTAAGGTCTATGAAGTTCTGTTCATAGTTGTAATTTTCCTGCGAAAAGTTGCTTTGGAACTGGTTTTCATATTGTTGGATTTGGTTTGGGTCACGCACAGAGGAGTTAAAATGATAAACATGGTAAAACCTGTTTGTGCCGATCATATACGCTGATGACCCCATTGAAAATTTGAGCCACTTCAGCACCAAAGATTTTCCGTTGTTGTTGCCTCCAGATAGAACCGTTAGAAAATTCTCTTGGCGGGATATTAAAAATTGGTCAAGTGTAGGATTGAAAATAAGGTCTGTCTTTTGCAAAGTATTCATAATAATCTATTTTATAAGCTTTCTATTTTGAATGCATACAGTTGTCAGTAAAGTACGGTCTCCTGCGAGTAGGCAGCGGCAGAACAATGCATTACCCTACAACTACAGTTTAATTATTTATTTAATGGCATATTACCGCAAATTTTCGTGTAAAGTCAATGTGATCGCCTCAACAATTATCTTCTTAAGTTTACGATTATACTATCCAAAGGTCAGTGTAGCGATCGCCAATACTACAAATAATACATACAATATATTTAAACATTGGCAATAAATTCTTCTACTGTTAACCCAGCAGTTCGTATCAGACCGCGTAAAGTCCCTTTTGCCACCTCATGATGATCAGGAACAGACAAAGTTACCATTTCACCTTCTTTGACCAAAATTATATGACTTGCACTTTGGCGTGCAAATCGCCAGCCCAGCTTTTCAAAGGTACGAACTACTTCTTGTCCACTCAGAACGGGTAGTGTTGATGCCATAACTATACTAAAACTTCTACTTGTTTAGTTTCAATAGTCAATGGCAAGCCCATTTCTGCCCTCACTTGTAAGCAAGCAGAAATCGCATCTTGAATATTATCTAAAGCCTCTTCTTTTGTCGCTCCCTGACTAATGCAACCAGGAATACTAGGACATTCAATAATCCAGACACCATCTTCGTCTCGATCAATCGTGACATTGAATTTCATACTAAGTTGTAGTTAAGTAATACCTGTATTTTAGCTTTGAAAATTTCGATTATTAGTCTTAATGGAAGATTATCGCAGATTCTCGAAAAAAGTCAATTGCTGGTGTATTTCACAAACTACCATAAACGGGAATTGCTGCACCACGGACATCCTTGGCTGTTTCTGAGGCTAAAAAACAAATAACTTGGGCGATAGATTCCGGTTTTACCCATTTATCAGCGATTTCTGCGGGTGTACCTACTCTGTTAGCGGGGGTATCTAGGACACTGGGAAGAATGGTATTAGCAGTAATGTTAGTATTTTTGGTTTCATCTGCGATTCCTACGGAGCGCTTCGCTATCGCTTTCGTTAAGGCTATCACCCCAGCCTTAGCCGCAGAATAAGCCGCTAAATTTCCCGCAGGTTCAGCCCCAGCGCGAGAAGCGGTAAGATTCCCTATTCCCTAAATTTGGACTTTATTCGCTCCAATCCGTTGGTACAGATTACATTAGTCTAAACTGGTGGGAATTTTCGCGCCTTGCATCATAGCTGTAAAACTTGTCAGGGGGTGTTATCCTAATGGTTAACTTGTCATAATATTAATTTTAACCCTAACTTTCTCCGGCAAAAACTAGGATCATCAGCGATTACTAATGTTAAAAAAATTACAGAAAACACAAATTTATTTGCTTGCTGGTGCTGGGCTTTGTGCCTTTTTAGCTGGGGGAATGGTATCAGCCCCGCAAGCTGGCAAAACTCTAAGTCGGTGGTTGAAAGTGAGTCAGAGTAAGCAGGAAAACCCCTCTGAGACTGGAAAAGTCAAGTCGGCTGTATTTGCTTTGTTGTCTCAATCTGTACCAGAAAGATTAACAAAACTTACGGAAATCGCTGAAACAGGTAGTTATCCAGACCGGGAACGGGCTCGTTATCTGTTAGCTAGTGATTACGTGGAAACTTCTCAAGGAAAAAAAGCCCTGAGTCTGTTAACAGGACTGGAAAAAGATTTTCCTGTTTTAGCACCTTATATTTTACTTAAACAAGCCCAGGCTCATAATATTTTGGGTGAAGATAACAAAGCTGCGGATTTGCGCCGCAAGGTCCTAAAAGAATATTCTCAAGATGCAGCGGTGGTTAAAGCCATTTATGCCGTTGCTCAACCAAGATTATATGATCAAGCGATCGCTAAATTTCCCTCCCACCCCCTGACTTGGGAAATTATTCGTAAACGTTTAAAAGATAATCCTAATCAACCCAATTTACAATTAATTTTGGCTAAATACGCATCTGATGAGCCAGGAATTGTGGGTATATTAGATCAGTTGGTAAAACAGCCACAACTTGAACCCGCTCATTGGGAAATCATTGGTTCAGGTTACTGGGATAACAATCAATTTACTAAAGCTAAAAATGCTTATATTCAAGCACCAAAAACTGCCACTAGTCTCTACCGTATTGCCAGGGGATTACAATTAAATAAAGAACAAAATCAAGCAGTTGTAGTTTATAAACAACTACTACAAGAATTTCCCACTGCTAAAGAAACCCCAATAGCCTTATTAAGATTATCGGATATCGCTAAAGGCAAAGACTCTATTATTTATCTTGACCAAATAATTAGTAAATTTCCTGATCAAGCGCCTCAAGCATTAGTCAAAAAAGCCAAGATATTAGAATCTCTCAAAGATAATCAATCAGCTAATACTACAGAGAAATTATTGCTAGGAAAATATAGTAACTCTGAAGAAGCGGCAGAATTTCGCTGGAAAATTGCCCAAGCTAAAGCTAAAAATAATGACTATTTAGGAGCATGGCAATGGGCACAACCAATTACTATTAATAACAAAACTAGTATTTTAGCTCCTAGAGCCGGATTTTGGATAGGCAAATGGGCAATGATGTTAGGAAAACAACAGGAAGCTATTACTGCTTATCAATCTGTAATTAATGAATTTCCTCAGTCTTATTATGCCTGGCGTTCGGCGAGTATTTTGGGTTTGAATGTTGGTAATTTTGACGATTTGCGGGGAATGAATCCGACAATTATTTTCCCTCAACGTTCTGTTCCTCCCGCTGGTTCTCAGACTTTTCATGAATTGTATTTACTGGGACAAGATCGTGATGCTTGGTGGCAATGGGAAACAGAATTTAAAAATAAAAATCAGCCCACTGTTTCTGAACAATTTACCGAAGGATTAATAAGATTAACCAAAGGTGAATATCTCAGTGGTATTGACAAAATTTCTAAATTAGAAGACCGAAAAATACCCGCAGAAAAAGCCGAATATGCGGCTTTAAGTCAACAAGTAAGTTATTGGCAAGCCCGTTATCCTTTGCCTTATTCTAAAGAAATTGAAAAATGGTCTATTTCCCGGCAACTTAATCCCTTACTAGTTACGGCTTTAATGCGTCAAGAGTCCCGCTTTCAGTCGAAAATTAAGTCACCGGTCGGTGCAACTGGTTTGATGCAAGTTATGCCCAGTACGGGAGCATGGATAGCTCCACAAATTGGTTTAGATTTTAAAAAACTTAATCTAGAAAATCCCAATGATAATATTATGTTGGGGACTTGGTATCTTGATCATACTCATCAACAGTATAGCAATAATTCTATGTTAGCGATCGCTAGTTATAATGCAGGTCCTGGTAATGTTGCTAAATGGTTGCAAACCATACCGAAAAAAGATCCAGATGAATTTGTCGAGGAAATTCCTTTTGATGAAACTAAAAATTATGTCCGTCAAGTTTTCGGTAACTACTGGAATTATCTACGACTTTATAACCCGGAAGTTTCTGGTATAGTTACCAAATACTCGGAAATACATCCAAAATTACCACCAACACCAAATTAATTAAACCTTGGGAGAATCATTGTAATGTGTATTTAGTAAGTGTAGATTTTCATTTTCCTATATATGAAGTGTATGATCAATTCATTTGTCAATTATTAATTGTTTACCGCACCTTTTACAAAATCCCGAATCTCCATCATGGAATGCTAAACCACATCCTTGACAAACAATTTCCACCTGATTTGCAGTTTTTACTAATCGTCTAATTAAGTCACCAATTTGCCAGGGAATTAATGTTACTCCTGTTAAAATCATTAATACCGTTAGTAAACGACCCAACTCAGAAATTGGTATCACATCACCAAATCCTACTGTTGTCATAGTCACGATAGAGAAATAAAAAGCATCCAAAAAAGTGTCAAAACTTTTTGGATTAACTGGATGTTCAACTTGATAAATTAACCCAGAAAAAACAAAAACTATGGCAAATAGAGTAAATAATATTCTGGCAAAGATGATACGATCTTGATTAATGATACTAACAGCTAAAAACTTTTTATCAATAAATCTTAGTAAACGTAAGATTCTAAACCAACGCAATAGCCGGATAAAACTAATATTTACTAATCCTATAAAAGATGGTAAAATTGAGACTAAATCAATAATTGCATAAAAACTCAGAATATATTTAATTCTATCTTTTGTACTCCATAAGCGGAGTAAATATTCCCCAGCAAAAATTATTAATACACAATTATCTAATACCCTTAACTCTAAGCGGGTATCTTCAGAAATATCATAGGTTTCTGCTACAAAAATTCCCGAAGATACTAAAACCAACAAAGAAATAGTTATACTAATGATTTTGCCTACAGTAGTTTCTAGGTCTGTTAAGTAAAAATCTATTTTCTCTCGGTTTGGTAGCATTTTTTTCAGAATTAAAAATTAAAAATTCTTACTAATGAGCCATGACAAATTCAGAATTAAAACCTTAAACCGACTCCACCTTGCAAAGATAAAGCCGTACCACCAGTATTTCGGTAGGCATCAAAGGCAATAATAGCATTACCAAAAATTACGGTACTACTATTAGGTATAACATAATCAATCCCTGGTTGTAAAGCAAAACTAATTTTATTACCGACAGGAGAAGGTGTATCACCACTAGTTAAGACTAACCCAGCACCCAAATAAACATCAGTTTGCCAGTTGAGGGGGAGGTCATAGGAAACAGTCGGAACTATTGCTGTTCCCTTACCAATTAAAGCTTGAGTGCGGAAAGAAATAGGTGTTTCCAGTAATTTGTAGCGAAAAGCTAGAACTCCACCCACTTGAGTACCATCTGTCAATCCTACAGTCGGACCAATACCAACATAACTACCATAAGCTACTTGCGCCGGTGCTGGTTGAGAGTTTACCGTTAAACTTAAAGCTGTTGCCATTCCCATTACACCAAGCCAATACTGAAAGTGTTTCATTTGTCCGTTGTTATTACTCTTGCCTTTCCCTATTCCCTGCATTATCCCCTATTTCCGGCATTATGGACAACGAGAATGTAGTCCACCTTGAGTACAAATAAATGCTAATTGTTGCTGATCTAAATTTTTAGCTTTACTAAAATCTACTCCTTTGATTGAGGCATTTTGAGAACCAATATCCGGTGTTTCCACAAACTGGTCTGCTGGATTTTGTTTACCGACAAAGAGAATTGTACCTTGAAAATCTGCTCCAGCGACATTTGCTTCCCGTAAATCAGCGCGACTTAAATCAGCATCTCGCAAATTAGCGTTTTCTAGATTAGCCGAGCGCAAACTAGTGCCAGTAAGCCGTGTAGAACTTAAATTAGCATAACTGAGATTAGCATAATCTAAATAGGCTTCAGATAAATCTGCACCTTGCCAATCAGTTTTACTTAAATTGGCGTAAGCTAATTGTGTGCCGATAGCAGAAACACGGACTAACCGAGCAGCATATAAATTTGCTTCTGTTAAATTAGCATTGCTTAAATCTGCATTTGTCAGGCTGGCATTTTCTAAAATTGCATTTCGTAAATCTGTACCTACTAGTTGGGCACTACTGAGATTAGCAGCAAATAAACGGGTGTATGATAAGTTGGCTTTATTAAGATTAGCCTGACTTAAATCACTTTGGCTCATGGAAACACGACTTAAGTTAACATTAATTAAGTTAGCTTGTTTTAATTGAACATTATTTAGATCTGCGATTACATCATCATAAGTATCCCAACGTCCATCTTCACCGACACTGCGAAACTGACTATCCTGGAAATTAGCTTGGTTAAGATTTGCCGATTTTAAGACAATTCCTGATAAATCAAGATTGTTTAATACAAACTTAAATAGGGACTTTCCTCCAGACTGTTGGCCACCTAATTGAACGTTGCTCAAGTCAATGTTCTTAATTTTACCATGGATAGCCAGAATTTTATTAATTACCTGCTGGGTGAGAATTAACTGATTTTGTCTAATTTCGCTATGGGAACTTTTACCCAGAGATACCAGTTCTCCAGCGAGAAACTGATTCATACGGTTTAATTCGGGAATAGCTTTAAAACCACTATTAATTAAAGCTTGTTGAATGGTATTCAGGATTTTGGGGTCTGTTTCTTTGGCTAACAAGTCAATTAACAATTGAATAGATTGCTGATTATCAATGGTTCCTAGGGCTAAAATGGCTCTTTGTCGATCTTCATTGGTAACACCGTTAGTATTCAACCCCTTGAGGAGTTCAATAAACTTTTGACTATTAATTTGTTCGGTTCTGCGTTGGCTTTCTTGGGTTTGGATATAAATTTGTGTACCTATTAAGGTTGATAACACAGCAATCATGCTAGTTAGTCCTACTAAAAATAATTTAAAGTTGCTATTTTTTGAGGAAGGGGTAGAACTTGCTGGTTGGGTCGAGGGGCTATTTCCATCATTTTGGGCGATTGTTGACTGCTCCCCAGGATGATTGACAGTGGTGGTTATATCTATTGTGTAAGTTCCTGCTAGTTGATCATGAAATGATCGGGGATGCTTTTCAACAGGCCAGCCCTTTGATTCTGCTAAGATCATTAATATGGTTAATGATGTAAACAAAGTTAGATTTGGGAAAGTAAAGCTGTAACGCCAGAGTAGATAGGCTGCGGAAACTGGTATTGTCCAACGTCCTAATCCTTCTCTAACTAGCACCGCGCCTAAACCTGGGGCTGCGCCAGCAACGTTTACTACTCGGACACCAAACCACCGTTTGGGAATTGTACTACCGGTTTTTGCTAATAAATATAATTGCCAGCTAGAAAAGCTTGTGGGTAATAATAGGGCTAATATCCATAAGATATTAGTCGGCCATGCTACGTGGCGAATACCGTAACTTACGGGTAATGCTAAGGGTCTAGCGATCACTTTTTCTGTAACTACGAGGACAGGATTAAGAGGAACTCGCCGGATATCACTATGAGAATTTACGTATACACCTAGATTATAAGGAACTAACCCACTGGCAATAAAGAGTGTTATTTCTACAGTCCAAGCCATAAAACGCCTGGTTGTTAATGGTATAATATTAGCTTTTTTCGGTTTTTTTGGGCGGCTAGACTGACTAACACTCTTGCTGATCATTGGATTCGCCATTGAATAATTACCTGTGATTTTTTACACCATTATCGGCATGATTAAATAGATTATTGCTTATTGTATTTTTCGATTAGCAATAAAAAATTTGTATCCAAGATACACTAACACCGCCAAAACTGCCAGACTGATTATAGAAGCAACTAAAGCAAATACTGTTTGCACCATCCAAACAGTTAGTAACATGACTACACCTGTAACTGCCACTTTTTTGATTGTTGATAAACTATTAAACCAATTTCTGGATCTTTCTAAATATAAGTTCCATTGAGCAAATCTAGTTACAGGTGTTTGTGCTTCTGGTTTGGGAGTATTTACATCAGTAGATTTGATTTCTGCTTCTAGATCTTGGAGACGACGTTGCCAATTTTCTTCTGGTTGAGATTTCATAAATCTTTATTGACCTTTTATCAACAGTAGATAGGGACATTTTCGCAAAAAACTGGGTGCTACTGCATCAGCATCTTGATAATTCATTGTGCTAATTTTATCGTTTCTGATTTTTATATACCAGTTCCTAGGCTCGTAAGTTAGAAGGTCTTTTAGTTCTAGGGAACAGGGAATCAATTGGTTTGTACTTCATTAGACTGAGAAACGATATGTCATCAGTAATTTTATTGATACTAATATCTTAACAAAAATGGTAATCTGAAAATCAACGAACAGAAAGTTTTTACCTATTGCCATAAATAATTTATTGTGCTATTGTAATTTATAGATGCGGATATGGCGAAATTGGCAGACGCGCTAGATTTAGGTTCTAGTTCCGAAAGGAGTGAAGGTTCAAGTCCTTTTATCCGCACTTGTAAACTTATGGTGAGCTTGAAGACACTGGGGAAAATGAGATCCTAACGGTGTCTTTGTGATATTTTGTATTAAAACTTTCTGAATTTCTTCCTATTTTAAATATTTCTTTCTGTATAACTTAGTATGTGTTGAACTACATCATACTGGAGCGTCTTTGCAAAGAAGACATATTTGTTAATCTAATTAGAAGAGATTAAACTGACTTGTACTTGCTCTATGAATTTCTGAAAATATTAAAGTTCAAATTAATTATCTCATGTATTTCATGTAATCTAATAAATTAATTTTCATAATACTTGCCCATGAAAAAATTACACCTTGACTTTAACAATCAAACCATATACAACAGCCGAGAAAATGGTTATATTAAATTTCAACTGAATCAACAAACTGGTGCTGTTTTATCCATTGCTCATACTCAAGAAGTAATTGTTGTCCCTGTGACATCAGTTACAGCTATTCCGAATATGCCCGCTTGTATATTAGGATTAATGAATTGGCGTAGTCATATAATTTGGGTAGTTGATCTACCAAAGATGCTTAATTTAGAATGCCTTGATCATCGGCTGTATCAGTATAATATTATTGTTATTCAGATAGAATCAATGATTTTGGGTTTAGTTGTCCAAGAGATTAAAGGTACAACTAAGTTTATTGTTGATGATGTTCGTTCTCCGATAGGACAAGTAGCATCTAGTTTAGTACCTTACTTATGCGGTTGTGTGGTACAACAAGAACAAATATTACTGGTATTAGATGCAGTCCATATTTTACGTTCGGGTATTCTTGGTATTAATGAATAATTAATACTCAAAAAAATGTGTTAATGTTTTTATTTTATAGAGGTGATGGAAGAAATATATGTTGAATAAAACTGATATTAAACAAAGTAATAGTTCTCCAAATAAAGGATCTTTGATTTCTCAAGGGCAACTTGTTGATATTGGAGGAGGAAATTCAAGTTATAATGAGGTATGGAATCATATATTAGAATATTTGAAAAAATTTAAATTGAGAACAAAATCTATATTTTTATCTATAACTATTGGAATTTTACCGATTTTAGGAATTGGGGTAATAACTTATATGTTTGGTAGTAAGTTAATTATAAAGCAAATTATTACATCTCAAGAAACTACAGCAATTAATTTAAGTGATAAAGTTAATAACTTTATTGGAGAACGTTATGGAGATATTCAGTTATTATCTAATATATTGTTTTTAACTCCTCCTAATCCAGTTAAAAATGTAATCAAAAAGGCAGAAATAGGAAAATTTAGAACAACGCGCAAAGTTAATATTAGCAAAATAAATATAGAAATACAAGCTTCCTTAGATCACTTGATAAAAAGTAGTAAAGTTTATGATAGTGTGGCTATATTTGATCTGAATGGACAAGTGATTATTCAATCAGCAGGAGAATCTTTAAATTCAGAAGAACAACGTTTATATTTTCAAGAGGTAATTAAACAAAATATCCCTATTATTAGTGAAGTAGAAATAGTTCAAAATGTAGGTGCAGTAATTTATATAGCTGCACCAATTAAAAATGTAAATGATGGTAATACTATTGGTATAGTCAGAACCCGTATACCTATAAAGGCTTTAGAAGAATTAGTAAAAGGTTATATGGATAGAAGTTATAAATATTATTTTTTAGATGAAAAAGGGAGAATTGTAATTAGTTCTTATAAGAATTTATTTGGTAAAAAGTTGATAGATGTATATCCATATCCTAGTTTACCTAATATTTTGAAAACTAAAAATATTGATACATTTACAGCCGTTACTAAAAATAATCAAAAGCAGCAATTAATTAGCTATATACCATACCAAAAATCATCAAATTTACGGGATATAAATTGGCAGCTAATTGTAGCAAAAGATGGAGTAATTACCTTTCAGCAAGAAAGAGAATTTTGGAAATTAATCGTTGGTATAACATCATTAATTGCATTGTTAATGACATTGTTTGTAGTTTTGTTAAAACAAAGTATTAATGCTAAAATTATTAATAAATCTATAACAGAAGAAAAGGAGAGTCAAAAGCCAATCAATCTAAGTGTAGTCAACAAACAAAACATTTTAGAACTCCAGGATTTTCAGGATAGTATTCAGCCAATTGTGAACCAAATTCAACAGACGGTTAGTGAAATAAATATTTATTTGAAAAAATTCATAGCAGAAGCAGTGATAGAACCTGAAAAAATACAGGGAAACTTAGAAACAATTAACAATATAACTGTTGCTATTCAATCTATAGCTGATATAGCACAGCAAGCTGTCACCATTGTTAATAATACTAACTATACAGCTACTAAAACTGAAGAAGCAATGGATTTAACATTGCGAAATATTTTTTTGGTTCAAGAAACACTGGATGAAATAGCGAAAAAAATGAGAAGTTTAGGAGAATCTTCTCAACAAATTTCCCGTGTAGTTTCTATAATTAATCAAATTGCTATGCAAACTAATTTATTAGCAATTAATGCAGGAATTGAAGCTGTAAAAGCTGGGGAAGAAGGTCAAGGTTTTGCTGTAGTAGCTGAAGAAGTGGGGGAATTAGCGGCCAGAAGTGCAGTAGCAACTCAAGAAATTGAGGAAATAATTACCAAAATTCAACGAGAAACCAGTCAAGTATTAAAAATAATGACAACGGGAACTAATCAAGTTGCTGAAAGTAGCCATATTATTGAAAATGCCAAATATAGTTTACAACAAATTGTTGATGTATCACAACAAATAGATATCTTAGTTCGGTCAATTTTGAGTTGTAGTACATCTCAAGTCGAAACATCAAAAATAGTTAGTGAAACTATTAAGGATATTACTATTATATCAGCAAATAATATTAATAATTCTCGTCAAATTTGCGAATTTTTACAAAAAACAGTAGATATTTCTCAGGAATTAAAACAGACTATCGAGACTTTACCCGATAATTAATATTCTCATTTGCTCTGAATTAATAATAACTCATGAATAAGGACTGAGGACTATGACTAAAGATAAAGAATTGGAAATCCAGATACAATTCCTGGAAGAAGCAACTGATTATCTCAATACTTTAGAGAGTCTATTACTGGAAATTAACACCAGCAAACGTATTGAGTTAGAATCCATTAATGCTGCAATGCGAGCTGCTCATTCCATTAAAGGTGGAGCAGCAATGATGGGATTTCGTGTATTAAGTGATTTGGCTCATAAATTGGAAGATGCTTTTAAAGTTTTAAAAACTCAAAAAAATTCCTTAGAAATGGATAATTATTTACAAAGTTTATTACTATCTAGTGTTGATTGGTTGCGACAGATTGTTGAATTACTGGCAAAGGGTAATAATCTAGATCATAGTTGGTTAAAACAATTTTGTTACCCGGTTTTTGACGAACTACATGAGCGTTTAGGTGAACCTACTCCAGAGGATTTTACAACTTTGTTGTCGTCAGAAGATGATCAAGAAATTATCCGTTTATTATTTGAAACTGAAGTTGAAGAGTATTTAAAAAACCTGGAGGCTCGATTAAAAAGTAGTAATAAATCGAGCTTAGGATCAGAGTTATTAATGATGGCAAATGAGTTAGGTGGGTTAGGAGAAATGCTGCAAATAACAGCATTTAACCAATTATGTAAATCAGTTAATTCTTACTTAAAAAGTTATCCTGATAATTGTGTGAAAATCGCCGATTTAGCATTAAAAGCATGGCGGAAATCACAGATGTTAGTATTAAGTAATCAGCTAGATAATTTACCGACAGAAATTGATTTTGAGGAAGGTATTAATGATAGTTATTCTACAAATTCCCAAGATTATTTATTAAATGAATCAGTTATTTCTGATGTTCAATTATTGGAAACTGTCCAATTATCTCCAGAAAGTGCTGATAAAGTATTAGCTTCAGAAAATCCAGCAATAGATTATAGATATACTGAACGGAAAAGTGATATTAATTCAATTCCGAAAGAAAGAGAAAACCAGGAAAATACAGTGAGAGTTCCTAGTAAACATTTAGATAAAATTAATGATTTATTTGGAGAAGTTATTATTCAACGTAATGGGTTGAATGTGCAAATGGAAAGATTACGTAAATTGGTACGAAATCTCAGTCAAAGAGTCCAAATTCTTGATCAAGAAAATCAAGAACTGCGAACAGCTTACGCTAAAATGATAACTCATAATCATCTAGGAGAGAAATCAGCTAATTATAGTTATCAAGAGACGGAAAATAATTTTCTAGAACAAGATAACTATCAAAAATTAAATTTTTTATCTCAAAATGTGATGGAAACTATTGTCCAAGTTGCAGAAGTTACCAGTGATATTCAATTAAGTGTAGATGATACAGACCAAATAGCGCGAAAATTGAATAAAACTTCTAAACAATTACAAAGAGAATTAACTCATGTCAGAATGCGTCCTTTCTCTGATTTAGTGGAACGTTTTCCTAGAGCTATTAGGGATTTAAATGTAGAGTATGGAAAAAATGTACAGCTAAAAATTGAAGGTGGAAATACTTTAATTGAAAGAGGGATTTTAGAAGTTTTAAATGAGCCTTTAATGCACTTATTACGCAATGCTTTTGATCATGGAATTGAAGATCCAACTACTCGTAAAACCCAGGGAAAACCCGAACAAGGGTTAATTGAAATTAAAGCGGACTATCACAGTAATCGGACAATTATTACTATTCGTGATGATGGTCAAGGTATTTGTTTAGACAAAATTCGTCACCGCGCTTTAAAAATGGGTTTAGATGATTTTTTATTAGACAGTTCCAGTGATGAAGAATTACTATCATTAATTTTTGAACCTGGATTTAGTACATCGGAACAGGTAACAGCCTTGTCAGGTCGGGGAGTGGGAATGGATGTAGTCCGTAATAATCTGAAATTAGCGCGAGGAGATGTGAATGTTGAAACCCAAGCAAGAGTGGGAACAAAGTTTACTTTATCAGTCCCATTTACTTTGTCAGTAGCGCGGGTTTTATTAGTAGAAAGCGATAGTTTGATCTTAGCATTTTTTACGGATGTAATAGAGGAAATTTTCTTACTAGAAAATGAGCAAATTTTCTGCCAAAATGGAAAAGAATTTCTTAATTGGCAAAATACTCAATTACCATTTCTGCGCCTAAATAGTTACTTTGAATTTAATTGTTCTCGCTACAATAATCTAGAATTAGAAACTTTGCCGATAATTAATGCTATAAGTGTCTTGATAGTCAAACATGATCATCAACGGGTCGCTGTTCAAATAGAACGCTGCTGGGGTGAGCAAGAAGTGGCTATTCGTCAAGTAGAAGGTAATATTCCCCTTCCCAGTGGATTTAATAATTGTACAATTCTTGGTAATGGTCGAGTAGTTCCTCTGATTAATACTAATGATTTAGTATTATGGATTACAACTGGTGAACGTCCTCAAATTAGTAATAAGTTACTAACTACAAGATTACAAACTGCATTCTTAAAACCACCAAAAGTACCAACTGTAAAACAACTTATTCGCCAAAAAGAGGTAATTTTGATTGTTGATGATTCAATTAATGTCCGGCGTTACTTAGCCCTAACCCTAGAAAAAGGTGGGTATCAAGTAGAACAATCTAAAGATGGTCAAGATGCTTTAGAAAAGTTAGCAACTGGGTTACAAGTTCAAGCGATAATTTGTGATATTGAAATGCCCCGTATTGATGGTTACAGCTTTTTAGAGCAGATTAAGAGCAATCCAGAATTAAGAAATATTCCTGTCGCTATGTTAACTTCTCGTAGTAGTAGTAAACATCGTCAGTTAGCTATGCAATTAGGAGCAAAAGCTTATTTTTCTAAGCCGTATAATGAGCAAGAATTATTACGGAAATTAGAAGAAATAATTTTCCAGATTGCAGAAACAACAACATCAAATTAATTCGTAATTCTTAATTCATAACTAATCTGATGAGGTACAAAGTTAAATCATAAAACTCTTGTGGTGGGGCATCTTGCCCGCTTACTATAACTGATAACCTTGAGAGTCAGAAGCATAAAACGCTTTAACTTTGTTAAAACTATATAGAGTACAATCAAGCCATTTTAAATTTGAACATTTTTACTTTTTTTACACCAATGATTCAGTCTACACGGAGCTTATGGAACTTTGGACAAACGGTACTAGGTATCATATTCCGCCATCCCATTACTGGTACAAGTATTATCCCCGTTTTACCTAATGGTCAGATTGTCCTCATTAGAAGAAAGGATGATGGTTGTTGGTCATTGCCCGGTGGTATGGTAGATTGGGGAGAAGATGTTTCCCATGCAGTCCATCGGGAATTAATGGAGGAAACAGGACTAGAAGTAGTCAAAATTCGCCGTTTAGTAGGAGTTTACTCCTCCCCAAACCGTGATCCTCGTATTCATTCTATCTGTATTGCTGTTGAGGCTGAAGTTCAAGGAAAAATGGCAATCAAAGATACCTTAGAAGTTCTAGAAATCCAAGCTTTTCCCCCTAGTTCTCTACCGCAACCAGATATGTCTCATGATCATTTTCGTCAGTTACAAGACTACTTAAATGGTTTAACAACACTCGCATAAAAGATGGAAAATTAAAGATTTTGGGTTTGGAAATTAAATCCAAAATCTCGAATTATCAATTGTCAAACTTAGATAACTAAATCAGTAAATTAAAATGAATTTTTTATTTCGTAATTCCCGAATAAAACTTACTCAAGGAATATTATTTTGGCGTGAAGTTGGTACAGGAATACCCATGATTTTTCTCCATGGTGCATGGAATGATGGTAGTGAATGGGTATCAACAATGGAATTATTAGCTGAAAATATCCATTGCTTTTCACCAGATTTGTTAGGTTTTGGTGAATCGGCAAATCCTAATATTCACCATTCCATAGATTTGCAAGTTGAGTGTTTAGCTGATTTTTTAGAAGCTTTAAAATTGGAAAAAGTCTATTTAGTTGGTAATTCTCTAGGAGGTTGGATTGCAGCTAGTTATGCTTTAAAATATCCAGAACAAATAGCTGGTTTAATATTGTTAGCACCGGAGGGTGTCGCAGCGGAAGGACAAAATCAGGAATGGCAAAAAAGACGGCGTTTATTTAATTGTTCACCATTGATAATTAAATTTTTACGCTCAATTATGCCCCTGACAAAATTAATTCGCTGGGAAGAAAGAATTGCAAAAGATTTAGAATTAAGAAAAATCTTGTTACAATCCTCTACAGCTTGTCAATTACTTTTTAACCGCAAGCAATCAGAAATAGCAGCAGAATTATTAGAAAAACACTTACCAGAAATTACAGTTCCCTGTTTAATTTTACAAGGTGGTCAAGATACACAAACTGCTATATCTAGAAGTAATACTTATGCTCAACTAATCCCTAATGTTCAGTTATACAATATTGCCCATGGAGAGAGCAATTTACCAGAGTCTTGTGCTGGTGTTATCGCTGAAGCTATTCGAGATTTTATCGGTAATTAATCAATAGCTAGATTGACTCTAAGTACCGACGTAACTTACTACTAAATAAATCAATAATTGTGACTACTACTAATAGCACTAACATCATAGTTGTGGCTTTAGTATATTCAAAACCATCTATATAGCTTTTTAATTGAAATCCTATTCCCCCAGCACCAACTACTCCTAAAACCGAAGCAGCACGAATATTATATTCAAACATCCATAGGGTATAACCCAATCCTAAAGGCAATATTTGCGGCAATATCCCATACTGAACAATCTGTATTTTTGATGCTCCAATTACCCCTAATGATTCTAAAGAATGATAATCTACAGATTCTATGGCTTGTTGATAAAATTTAGCAAGATAGCCAATAGTATATATTGATAATGCTAATGTTCCCGCAGGTGCACCCAAACCTGTAGCAGCTACAAATATTAAACCTAAAATAATTGAAGGTACGGAACGAATAGCATTTTGTAGTAGGTTTGCTATCCATCTTAACCATAAGGGGGCAATATTACTAGAACTAGCTATGGCAATTGGTAATGATAAAACTGCACCTATAGATGTTCCCCAAACAGACATTTGTACAGTTTCAATTAATCCTTTAACAGCAATATCTAAAACTTGCAAATTGGGAGGAAATAACCGATAAATAAAATCTGTAATAAAAGGCCAGCTATCTTTTAATAATTTAAAATCAACTTTTAATCCTTGTAATGACCAAGTATAAACTCCTATGATTAATAGAAAGATAAGTGAGGGAATTAGCCAAGAATAATGGTGGAAAATTTGTGAAGTAGATTTTTTTTTCATGGTTTTTAATAACTAAACATAAGTTCAATTTTCTTTAACAAAATGTGATGAAAATTGCCCTTGTAAATTTTCACATTTACCATCATAAACTACCTTCCCACCATCTAAAATTATCGCCCTTTGAGCGTATTCTGTAGCTAGTGCTAAATCATGTAAAACGGTAATTATGGTTAGTCCTTGTTGATGCAATTTTGATAAAGTTGTCATTACTTGTTGTGAGGCTAATACATCTAAACCCGTAGTAGGTTCATCCGCTAAAAGTATTTGTGGAAATTGCATTAGTGATCTAGCGATCGCTACTTTTTGTTGTTGTCCACCACTCAATTGACTAGTTTTTTGATATGCTTGTTCTTTTAAACCCAATTGTGTTAATAATTCTAAAGCTAACGTGCGATCACTTTGCGGAAATCCTAATAAAGTTTGTCCCGTCTTTCTCATTCCCAACCTTCCACATAAAACATTATCGAATGCTGATAATTGGCGAATTAATCCCCCTCCCTGAAATAACATTCCCACATCTCGACGAATTTGCGGTAAGTTTTTATGAATTGCAGACAGACCATTAATTTCAACTTCTCCTTTCACCAAAGGAACTAAACCAACAAGTGATTTTAATAATGTTGATTTACCTGCTCCATTCAATCCTAATAATACTACAAATTCACCCGGATTAATTTCGCAATTAATATCATTTAAAATCGGTCGCTGTAGAGATTCAATATAAACTGTTTCCAAATGACTACATTTAATTAAACTCACGTTACTTTTAGACGAACTGTAATTGGTAGCTAATTCTGGGTAAGTATTCATGGCTATAAGACTAACTTTGATTTTTAAAAGCTTGTTCAGTATTGCCCATAAATATATTATAATTATAATATATTTATTTGGGTAGGCAATACTAGATTTTTACATTGAAAGCTAAGGACTAAATACTTAACTTTAACTTATTATTCTATTCCCACATTTTTTAATGCTTCCCGCATTGGTTGAAGGTGACGATCATGATCAACTCTGACCAATTCTGTGGAATTATATAAATTGGTTAGTAATTGCTGATTTTCAGATTTATTCAACTTTAACAAGGCATTAATTAGTTTTTCTCTAATGACAACTGGAACATCATCATCAATAGCAATGCCATGAGCAGGAACACCAGAAATTTTATGTAATATTCTCACCTTATCTCTATTTTCCGCCGCTAAATAGGGAGGAAAAAGAGCATATTCTGATACTACAGCTACATCCGTTTGACCTCTAACTACAGCATCTAAAGCTTTACTATAATTACCACCATAATTAACTTTACTGAAGAAAGTATCTAAGCGATCACGGTTAGGTACAAAACCCTGTTTTACTAACTCACTCACTGGAAAAATAAACCCAGAACCAGATGTAGGAGAAGTAAAAGTAATAGTTTTTCCTCTGAGTTGTTCTAAGGTTGCTTTCGGAGAATTTTTACTTTTTAATTGGCTGTTATTGGGAACAACAAAAACAGAATTATAAGTATATCTGCCAGAGTAATTTTTGCGAACTTCAGCCAAATATAAGCGAGAATTTGCTAATTGTTCAGCTTTTAAAGCCGGACGACTACTTAAAAACGCTACATCAGCCCGATTTGCTCTTAAAGCTTCTACTGCGGCTGTTTCATCACCTACTTGCGCTTTAATGGGTATACCTACCATCTTAGATAAAAAAGCAGCTACATTATTAGCTTTATTTTGTAAGTCAGTAGAATCAGACCGACTAGGAAAAACTATAGTTAAAGATTTAATATTTTGAGCAACTAAATGTCCTCCTGATTGATTTTGCGAGTGGTCAGCTATGGCTACTTGTATAGAACTAAAACCGCTTATAACTACTCCTGTCAAGGTCAAAACCCCTACAGCCATACCCAATAAACCCTTATTACTGACGATCATTTTTCTACTCCACTAGGAATTGTTTTTAGTATTTCTGCAAATTACTTGCAATTAGTCCCTTTGAAAAATATAACCTTTTTAAGAATAAAAGTCAATAAGCAAAATTTTTTGCTCAGAAAAATCTTGAAACCACCTCTAAGAGTGGATTTCTGATCAATATACGTATTATCACGGTATTTTAGTCTTGTTTTTTACAAATATCTAGGATACCATAGTCTCAAAAAGAGTAATTAAAACACCGATTTTTCTAATAAATCGGTGTTTTTATGATCAGAGAATGATTAATACTTTTATGGACAAACTAAAATAAACTATCTAAAGTTTCATAATCATATTCCTCTAAAACTTCATTAAATAGTTTTGTAGCCCTATCTTCATCAAACTCTAAATCTTGTGCTAACTTAGTCCAATATTCGTATTCTTCATCACTAAAACATTCATCAGCAAGAGCAAATTCAACAGACATTTGGAAAGTTTCCTCCGCGGCATCTTCTGCTAAAATAATTTGTAAAGCCGCATTGTAAAGGAGTTCAAACCCGCCAATTTCCATTAAACCCTGGATTTTCTCCTCCAGAAGTTCAGTATCAATTTCATAAGTTTCATAAAGTCCAGTTAATAACTCTGATTCTTCATCAGATAAACCATCTATAGAAGCACCACACAAACAAATGACAGCAATAGATTCTACAAGAGTTAAATAATAATTATTTGTTTCTTCTGCGTCGTCCTCTTCATAGAAATCTTCATCAAAATCCTCATCTTCTTCAACCCAAACATCCGCAGTTAAATCGAAATCAGTTGTTCCTTTAATTTTCCAGCATTCAAAACATAAATCTGGGTTAGTCATATACTCATAGGGAATATAGCAATAGCCTGTTTCTCCCCACTCTTCACCCCATGAATTACGGACAATAAAGACTTCAGCACTATCCTTATAACCCACGCAAAGCATAGCGTGTCTACCATGTTCTTGCCTACCTTCATCACTGCCTAAATCTGGCATTGGTACTCTTCCTTTGCTGTTAACACGATCAAAAGAATTAAACAAAGTGAGTCCAAAAACAAAAGGATAACCTTCTGCTAAACAATGTTTCATAGCATGGAGATCCACAGGAACTTGTTCTGGTGTTTCCCATTGGAAATCAGGAACACTTAGGAGTCCAGCAGCCTCTTCATAGGCATTATAAATTGGTTTAGTATTAACGTTTTTGACCTTGCCATTATCTGTAACTTCATAAGCCCAGGTTGATTCGTGACAAATACCTTTTTCCTCTAAACTAATTAATGCTAAAGTAATGCTGCTTCCTTGGTCTTGAATTTTACTTTCACCGCTGTGTTGTAGTCCTAGCTCTCGGGCATTGTAATAGACAAAAAGACGACTAAAATCAACTTCTGCTCCTACACGGTTCATAATATACTCATACCCGCCTACCACCGCATTGGCTGTACAACTGTTAGAGCCGGCTTGATTTTCTACAGGAGTCATGAAAGGACGCAAATCAACCTGTGGTGGTAATTCTGTATCCGTAAATCGCTCACTATTGTAAACTTGAGAATCCGAAATTTGTTCTTGGGAAGCACTACAACCGCTTAATGCTTTCCATAAACCAGTATTCCGATCTACAACGTAAGATAATAAAGCTTGTTTAGGCATGGAATTTTATGTGGATAATCCACAGGGCAGAAGGTATAAAAATTATAAAATATCTTCATGACATAGATTTAGGAATTTAATAATTACTAAATTATTCTTGACACCCCTTCTGATTAATGAAGGGGATATGGGGTTTTTACTTACATCCTAAAGATACACGAGTATCTATACCAGTTTTAGAATTGACACCACTGGCATTAACACAGAGTTTTTTGACCTCTATCATATCTAAAATTGAATTGGTAAAATCAGCACCAGTGACATCAACCTGATCAAAGCTGGAACGTAACATCATCGCATCTGTAAAGATTGCATCACTTAAATCAGTATTTTTGAATTTCGATAAATAAGCAATACCTTGACTAAAATCCGCACTGTGAAAATTTACAGTATCCAATAAAACACCATTAAATAAAGCACCGCGTAAGTCAGCATTGCTAAAATTAGTGTTCTCTAATTTCACACTTGTAAACTCAACCCTAATTAAACTTTGTCCAGAAAAGTCCTTTTCATCGATTCCCTTGTTCATAAGAGAGTTAGTAACACTAGAAGAGCTTGCAGCTTGCGCTGATAAGGGGAACACAAACAACACCAAGGCTAAAATTAGACTAGCTAATACTGAACGATATTTCATAATCTTTGCTTAATAAATCTCAACAATTCCACTATTAATCATTAAACCGCAGGAGGGAATTCTCTGCTAAATTAGCAGCTATCACGTAGGATAGATAAATGTTGAGGCACTATCCCATCTAAGTATAAATAAGCACCTGTGGCAAATCAAGAAAATATTACCTCGTCGTCGGTCGCTCAGGGGGGAAACTCCCAAGACCGCGCGACCTCCCAATCTCTAGCGCGAACCCCTTTATATCAAATGGGTGTAGAACTGAAAGCTAGATTTACCAGCTTTGGAGGCTGGGAAATGCCTATACAGTATAGTAGTATCACCCAAGAACACCACGCCGTTAGAAATACGGCTGGGATGTTCGATATTTCTCACATGGGCAAATTTACCCTCCAAGGTAAAAACCTGATTTCCCAACTTGAGTATTTAGTTCCCTCCGATTTAAGTCGCTTGCAACCTGGACAAGCGCAATATACATTATTACTCAATCAGCAGGGTGGAATTATTGACGACATAATTATTTACTATCAGGGTACAGAAAACACTGATACGCAACAATTAGTAATTATCGTTAATGCTGCAACTACTGACAAAGACAAAAAATGGCTATTGGCACATCTTGATACTAAAGTAGTCCAATTTCAAGACCTGTCACAGAGTCAGGTATTAATTGCTATTCAAGGACCAACAGCTACTCATCATCTGCAATCCCTAGTTAAAACAGACTTGTCACCTATTAAAGCCTTTGGGCATTTAGAAACAACCATTTGGGGAAAACGCGCATTCCTCGCCCGCACAGGGTACACTGGTGAAGATGGTTTTGAGGTGATGGTAGATTCCTCCATTGGTATAGACTTGTGGCAAAGTTTATATAATGTTGGTGTTATTCCCTGTGGACTTGGTTGTAGAGACACTCTTCGCTTAGAAGCTGCAATGGCACTTTATGGGCAAGATATTGACGATACTACCACACCTCTAGAAGCTGGCTTGGGTTGGTTAGTACATTTAGATACTAAAGGTGATTTTATTGGGCGGGAAGTTTTAATCAAGCAAAAAGCCCAAGGAATGCCTCGTAAACTCGTAGGTTTACAAACACAAGGCCGGAATATTGCCCGTCACGGTTACTCTGTATTATCATCGGATAAAGTCGTAGGAGAAGTAACAAGTGGCACTCTTTCCCCTACCCTTGGTTATCCCGTAGCTTTAGCTTATGTTCCCGCGCAGTTAGCAAACCTGAAACAGCAGCTAGAAGTGGAAATTCGTGGCAAAGCTTACCCTGCTGTAGTTGTGAAGCGCCCATTTTATCGCTCAAACAATCGTCCTACTAATTGATAACCTTTGAGGTTTTTGAGGAATAATGTCTTTTAGGTTACTGTTGTAACACTATTTTTGTTAACGTAGAAGAGAAAATGATATGCCTTTTGAATATCCCCAGGATTTGCGATACTTAGACTCTCATGAATATGTTCGTGTAGATGGAGAAATTGCCACCATTGGTATTACCTCCTTTGCTATAGATCAATTAGGTGATATTGTCTTCTTGGAACTGTCGGACATTGGTGAGGTTATTACCAAGGGAGACTCATTTGGATCTATTGAATCAGTGAAAGCTGTTGAAGACCTAAAATCACCTATTACTGGTACAGTCGTAGAACGCAATGAAGCTTTGATAAATAACCCGGAACAAGTAGCTGAAGATCCTTACGGGGAAGGTTGGTTTTTAAAAGTCCGTATTAATGATCCTGATGAAGCTAATGAGGATACATTGACAGCAGATGAATATAGTGGACAGGTAGAGGGTATGTAAATAATTTCCTTTATACATTCCCGAAGATGAAAAGAAACTGTATCAATTAAACTATATCTCAGCTTTTTGAGGAACTTGAAAGGCTGAGATATAAGTGGTTTGAACATTTACTCCATAGTTTTTGCTATAGCAGTTCCCATGCTCGTTACGCTTACTAGTCCTATAAACGACAATATTTGCATAAATCAGGAGTTTTTCAGATTTCCTAAAGCTATCACAGCATTTTGTCCACCAAAACCAAAGCTCAAACATAGCACTTGTTGAATTTTACTTTCTTGTGCTGATATGATAAAGTTTAAATTATATTCTGATTGCTGAAGTCCTACACAGGGAGGTAAAATTTGCTCCTGTAGTGCCATAAGCGAAAAGGCTACACCTAAAGCTCCTGATGCTCCTAATGTATGACCCGTGCTACCTTTAGTAGAACTAATTGCTAATTTTGCGGGAAATAAGCTTTGGATAATTTTGCTTTCCATGCGGTCATTTAACTGGGTAGCTGTACCATGAGTGTGAATGTAGTCTATATCTGTTGGTAAAATGTGACTACGTTCTAAACATTGCTTAATTGCTACAATCGCACTTTTGCCTTCTGGTTGTGGAGAAGTGCCATGATATGCGTCTGCTGTTAGCCCAAAACCTAATATTTCTCCATAAATCCTGGCTTGACGTTGGGTAGCTAACTCCGCAGATTCGAGAATAAAGACAGCACCACCTTCACCTAGTACCAAGCCTTCTCGCTGCAAATCAAAGGGATAAGCCCCTGTTTTAGCTAAAGCCCCCATTTGCCTAAATCCGGCAATTGTCAGGGGGGTAATGGGTGTTTCTATTGCTCCTGTAATTACTTGTTGATATTGCCCAGTTTTAATTAACATTGTCGCTTGAGCAATTGCCGAAATTCCCGTTGCACAAGCAGCCATTGGTGCTAAAACTGCTCCTGTTGACCCAATTTGTCGCGCTACAGCGATCGCATTCATCTGGGGTAAAGTATTTAACCAATCGTCTAAATTTAATCCGGCTTCCTGCTGATAAACCTGTTGTGCCATTAGTTCCCAAGAGGCTTGATAACTACGACTTGAACCAATTACCACCCCACAATCTGGTAAAGGTGCTACTAATTGAGCATCTTGTAAAGCTGAGGTAACAAGTATTTCCGTAAGTGTATTTAATGAAAAGGGTTTTTCAGCAATTAATCCTAGGGGAATCATTCCCAATTCTGGAAATGGTTGATGTAATTTAATCCCTGTTTTTCCTAATAGTAAATTTCGCCAACTAGTCTCTAAGTTTTTACCTAAAGAGGAAACTAGAGCAATACCAGTAACAACAACCCTAACCAATTTTAGATTTTATGAGATTTTATATAATCACTGGGGAGTCAGGAGTCAGAATAATTGTAAAATTATGAATCAAGACAAGGCTAGTTATCAATTATTTTGCAACTGACAACTAACCACTGACAACTGACCACTAACTACTGAGGAGTTTTCAGATTTTCCGTACCCTGCGTAACTTTTGCAGACTCAATGCGATCGCCTTGCTGAATTTTGTTCACTACCTCAAAACCTTTGGTGACATGACCAAACACAGCATAGTTACCATCTAAAAAAGATAAATCTGCTAAAGCAAAGTAAAATTGCGAAGAAGCAGAATCAGGAGATTGTGATCTGGCCATAGCGATCGCCCCCTGCTTGTGCTGTAACTCAGGCTTCTCAGTAATTGTCTTGTTGTAAATAGGCTGAACTGCGCCCTTTGGCTTAATTTCTAGGGGTATCCGCCGCTCATTCCCAGTTTTAACATCTATAAAACCACCTGTTCCCAGTCTATTTTCCGGGAATTTCGGGTCTTTACCTTGTGGATCTCCACCTTGAACTACAAAAGGTTGCGGTTCACGCACAACCCGATGGAATACCAAACCATCATAAATGCCTTTTTGTACCAAATCGACGAAATTACCAGCAGTAATTGGTGCATTTGTGCCATCTACTTCAATCTCAATTGGTTCGCTATTAACTGTCATCACTACTGTAGCTTTACCTTCAAGGCGTGGTAAATCTTTTATTCCGGGAACACTCTCACTTGCATCTGGCGATGGACTAGAGGATGCTGTACCGCTGGTACATCCTCCCAAGGTCAAAGCGCCAATCATCAATAGAACTACAAAAAATTGTGAAAATTTTAACCGCATTGTTAGTAACTGTATTAGCCCAAGTATCTTTATGTGTTATTGCCAATTCTGGAATTTGGGATTTTAGGGCATGATTATTAATGAATATATTTCATAGATTAGAAACAATTGATTGATCACCAATTCCAAATCCCAAATCCCAAATTTCTAGAGTCCTTCTAAGGATACTCCCAAAAAACGAGCTAATTGGGCACCTTGGGTTTCTAAATCTGCTAAAGATAAGGGTTGACCCACTCTAGTCAGGGGAATATCCCTTCTACCCTTAATCCTAAGATACAAAGCGCGTTGAGGATTCAGACCTTCTTTAATCACAATCCTGACCGATTGTACATCTTGGATACGTCCGTCAATTTGGATTTGACGGTTTTTTCCTGGAAACCCCCACCGAAAAATTTTTAGTGTCCCCGTTTCCTGGTTAAACTCATTATAGCCCCCACCTAAATCCCATAGAACTACTAACCACAGATATGCAGCTAATAGCAAACCAGCAGCACCATATAATCCCATCACCAATCCTTGGGGGACAAAAATCAGTTGTGTTGGATCGGTAACTATGAGTAAATTAACTTTGAGATAACTAGAGATACTGGCTAAGAAAAAACCACTGGCTCCCATAGTAACAATAGTTGCCCACCAGTAGTTGCTAAACCGACGTGAACCAAGAACCTTTTGATAGAGGAGGCTCTTGCTTGTGTTAACTGTTGTTGATACCGTCATTAAACTACCTTGGACTATCTTTCTCAAGTCTGCCATTGAAGGAGTGTGGATTGCAAGTTATCAAGGAAATAAGCCGAAATTTTATCTTCAATTCAGAACCTGGGGGGCCGGTGCTGCACCCCTAAAAAGATTTCTGAGAAAATCTATGTCCAAATGTTAAAATTCTGATATTCATAGTATTGAAGATACTAGATATTTAACTTCCTGTTTTACTATCCGGTGCAAACCCTACCCAAAAATAAGGGACACAAGCTCTGTCCTTCTATGTGGTAGAATTTTGTGTAGTCGCCTTATGGCATTGGGAGACTTTAAACGAACGTCGAGGGATGGTAAGACTATGTTAATAGCACAGCCCAAGGAAGCGTTAAGGAATCCTCTCTCATGAAAGGAAGAGGAGATATGTCAAGAATGTGATAAATTAAGAATCATTAAGCTACCAGAATCTAGATTACTAGTTAATGATAGCTAAACATGGCATAATTTATGAGAAATGATCACTTTGTCAAGTAGTCAGTTCTCACGGTCTTAGCTTCTGTAAGACTGCTGGGTTTGTAAAAAAAACGTTCAATTGCTCATAGCAGATGATATAAATCGGTAAAACCGCTGAAACACTGCTTCAAGAGACGTGGCGATTTTAGTAAAAAACGAGGATTTTAGTTAAATGACCATCGCAGTTGGACGCGCCCCCAGTAGAGGGTGGTTTGACGTATTAGACGACTGGTTAAAGCGCGATCGCTTTGTATTCGTAGGTTGGTCAGGAATCCTATTATTTCCCTGCGCTTTCCTCG
>Ga0208829_100008_pt1 | contig 107001 bp, 101 predicted proteins | sample LakMenEpi19Jul08_FD_150714 | JGI IMG/M metagenome (GOLD analysis project Ga0208829, IMG submission 150714) | Freshwater microbial communities from Lake Mendota, WI - 19JUL2008 deep hole epilimnion (SPAdes) | ecosystem: Environmental > Aquatic > Freshwater > Lake > Epilimnion/Euphotic zone ... | reverse complement strand
CTACACCAATACCGCCACTGCCTTTAATCACTGGTCAACCCCAACTGATACCACCACCTTCTAACTTTAATACCCCCGCAGCGCCGCTTTCCCTTCCTAATGCAAATATCCCGGCTGGACCAACAACATCTCAATCTAAATTAAAGATACCATTTGATACTTCTTCTGATCCTATTAAACGGGAAAATCCCTCCTTTGGGACTACACCTAATTCTGATAACTCTAAAGTGTCAACAGCCAGACCAAATCAAAAAGGGCTAAATGTCACTAATACCAAGAAACCATCTAATTTAATTGAAACTTCTCCGTTTATTGCTACTATCCCCAACAACAATTCTAGTAAGATTCCTAACCTAATCCCTACTCCTGCTTCGGTGGAATTAGGTCAGAACAATATAAGAACTACCGCTCCAGGTCAGGTATCTCCGGAGGAAAATCAAGATAATTTGGTCAGGAGATTAAGAACTGCTACTAAAACTACTTCGGATACACAAGTTACGAATAATCAGACTTTATTTGATACACCCCAAGTGGCAGAAGCAAGAGAATATCTTAACAAGCGTTGGCGATCCCCAACTGGACTTTCTCAAGCTTTAGAATATAGTTTAATATTGGGTATTGATGGCAAAATTGAAAAAATTTTCCCCTTAAATCAAGTTGCCAGGGAATACATTGATAGTAGTGGTATTCCAGAAATTGGGAAACCTTTTGTTTCTAGTAATAAAGCTGGGCAAAATTTAATCATACGAGTTGTGCTTAGTTCTGATAATAAAGTGCAAATATTACCGGAAACACCATAGTTAATAAACTACCCTATCTTGCTGCGGTGAAGATGGGGTTTTTACATCCCAAACATGAAAATCACACAATTTGTAAAACTACCAACGTCATATCATCCGTATTTTGCCTATCAGAACCAATGAAGTTCTCAACTTGATCAAATAGATATTCAACAATTTCTTGGGGAGTATTACAATACTTACAAGCCGTTCTGAAGGATGTAACAAGATTATCCTCATCAAACCGATCGCCCCCAGCCGCCGCCGCATCAGTCAAACCATCAGTATAATAAATTACTCTATCCCCAACTTCTAACTGAGCTTGAGCATTTTCATATTCACTATTGGCATCTAAACCAATTAACATCCCCAATGTATCCAACTGACTAACAGTTTTTGTAGCTGCGTGCCACCATAAAGGCGGATTATGGGCAGCATTACTATAAGATAAAATTCGTGTTTGCGGGTCATATTCTGAATAAAACATAGTTACAAAGCGATGGGAATTTTCCAAATCCGCATACATAACCCGATTCAAATTTTGTAAAATTCCCGCTGGGGAATTGCCATGTAATACTTCACCTCGGAGCATTCCCCGCAACATCGTCATAATTAAACCAGCAGGAACACCTTTACCCATCACATCCCCAACCACTAAACCCCAACTAGCATTTTCTGGAGATGTCTGTAGTTGGGATTGTAACTGATTTTGATTAGTAGGAATAAAATCATAGTAGTCACCACCAACATGATTAGCCGGTTTACAACGGGCTGCTAGAGATAAACCGGGAATATTCGGACATTGACGCGGTAAAAGTCGGCGTTGAATTTCTGCACCAATTTCTAACTCTTGATCTAAACGTTCTTTTTTTCTTAATTCTACAGATAGTTCATCATTATCAATAGCAACTGCTGTTTGGTCAGCCACTAACCGCACTAATTTTTGTCTGGTTTCTGTCCAACTATATTCAGGGTCACGGCTCAAAACATACAGCCAACCCCGTTCCGTATGCTTAACTAAAATAGCAGTCCCAAAAATTTGCACATCTGGACCTAAAACGGCGTGCATCTGGTCATCTAAAATCCTTGTAGAAATAGTTGCAGAACCAGAATTAGCTAAAAGAGTAATTTGACTACTAGCAGTTTCTAGGGCTTTTCTAATATTTTTTCTTTGCTGACTATCTTGCCAATGTAGTTGTTCTAATCTGATTTGTCCGTTGGGTTTATAAAGAAAAAGGGCACTACCTTCTGCATCTGTCACCCTGGTAGCCATAAGCGGAATCAGTTCCAAAAACTGATTTAAATTATTAAAGCTTCTGAGGGCAAATCCTAAAGAACTCAGTAAGTCTTGAATTTTATTTTGTTCTCGATGCAGCCTGGACACAAGCTCCTTAAGTGCCACCACAGGAGTGACATCTTTGGTGGTGCTGCTATTGCTATCAGTAGGATGAGAGGGAAATTGTGACACAGGTTAATATTGCAGTTGAGAATAGCAAATTTGTGATGCTTTATAAATACTCTTTCTTGATAAATTGTGAAATTATATTGACCGAGATTCGTGATTTTAGCAAGAGTAGAAGAATTATGGAACTTAATTTTTTAAATCTTAGTTAATGCTGAGGATATTTTTTATGCTTGATTCTCCATGATGATCAATTTTCTAATTTGTTAAAAATGAGCCTTTGGCAATCAGTGATTTTATGATTAATTAGCAGCCTCTAATTTTTCCACAACTAAATTAGCTCTTCATATATCTTGAGAAATAAAAGTTTGTCATTAGCAAAATTATCTCTATTCCTCAAAAATGGGATATCAAGAATCAACAAACCAAACATTAGATAGATTTTTAGGGAGTTAATTCGTGATTTTAGCTTGACTGGATTTTTGGTCAAAACCATGGATGTGATCATACTTTCAATCAAAACTGGTTCTATTTTAAACCACAAACATTTAACTTATATACCATAAATTCTGGAAATATTTCCTGAGATAGATTTCTTTTATAAAAAAATTATCCATTTTTCTAGAAAATCTTCCCACCCAGAAGCGATGATTTTCGCAAATTCGGGTAAATATTGGGTTTTTACTATGTCACAATAAAATATCGGGTGCGTTACTATAATTACACAAGTTACCTTGATGTGAAAATAGGTAATGCACCCTACTCAAATTAATGATGAAATTTTGGGAATTATCAACTCATAAAAACTGGATCAACCGCTTAATAGTGCTTCCACAAATTCATAACTAGAAAATGGACGTAGATCCTCAATTCCTTCTCCAGCGCCAATAAAGCGAATGGGTAAGCCTAACTGCTGAACAACCGCAAGAGCTACACCTCCCTTAGCAGTTCCGTCTAATTTGGTTAAAACAACGCCGCTGAGTTGGGCCGCTTGGGAAAATACTTCAGCTTGTTGCAGTCCATTTTGTCCCAAAGTAGAATCAAGAACTAAAAGCGATTCTACGCGGGCGTTGGGGGCTTTTTTAGTTATGATTTTGCGAATTTTGCTGAGTTCGTCCATCAGGTTTTTCTTATTTTGTAGTCTCCCAGCGGTATCTATTAATAGTAGTTCGGTTTCTCTGGCTTGAGCAGCGGTAATGGCATCAAATACCACGGCGGCAGGGTCTGTATTTTTACCGGGGTTGGCGATAACTTCGACACCACTTCTCTCACCCCAAACTTTGACTTGTTCCACAGCAGCAGCCCGGAAGGTATCCGCCGCACCAATTAAGCATTTATAACCAGATTTTTGAGCTAGGTGAGAAATTTTACCGATGGTGGTAGTTTTTCCCGCCCCGTTCACCCCCGTAATTAACCAAATTGTGAGTTGGTCTTTTTCCGGTGCAAAGCTAGATTTTGCCTGGTTTTGCAAGGGTGTATCCAGCATATCTCTGAGAATTTCTTTAAGATAAGCGATTGCTTGTTCTGGTGGAGTCACTTCCGCCAGGATTTTTTTCTCTAACGCATTAATAATATAATCAGTTGCTTCTACACCCACATCTGCCTGTAAAAGCAAAGATTCAATTTCATTTACAGCCGCTTGATTTAGGGGTCCTTGACCAACAATTAATTTTATTTGGTTGAGAATATTCCGCCGAGTTTTATCTAAACCTTGACGGAGTTTTTTTAACCAAGTAATTTCTTCTAGGGAAATATCTTCAGCTTTTCTCCCTTGGGCGGCTAAAACCTCTGCTGACCATTTAAACCCGTCATCAAATACCAGTTCTGGAATTTCTACTTCTGGCGCTGTTGGGGTTGTCGCTGTTTCTGGTTCAGTGGTTTCTATCGCACTAGCGATTAATTTCTCTTGTTTGGCTTGTCTTTCCGCCGCAGCACGTTCTAAAAAAGATAAATTAACTGTTTCTGATTCTGGTATTATTTCTGGTTGTGATTCGCTAATATCTTCAGTAATTTCTGATGTAGCTGCATCTATTTCTATTGGTACAGTTACTTTCTCTGTTTCAGTTTCTACTATTTCCTCAGTAATAGTATTTGTTTCAATTACTACAGATGATTCCGTCTCTATTTGTTGTTTTTCTTGAATATTCTTATAAGCAGCTTTAGCAAAGGCCAACAAGTCCGCCGTATCTGGCACTGTTGTTTCTGGTTGAGTTGCTTCTACTGTGGATATTTCTGCCTGAAATTCGGTTTGGGGAGTATCATCAGATTCATTATTTGGACGATGGAACCAATTAAAAGCCATTGTAGTTTAGTTAATATGTAATATGTAATATTTAAAGGTATTGACAACCAACCACCGACAACCAACAACTGACCATTGACCACTAACAACTGACCAATTTAAACAGTTTGTTTTTGTTCGCTAACTCGACGGAGAACACCATTAATAAAACGATGTCCATCTTCTCCACTATAGCGTTTAGCCAATTCTACAGCTTCGTTAATGGCGATACTATCAGGAACTGCCATAAATTTTATTTCTGCGGTGGCTATTTGCAAAATATCTCTATCAATTTGGGCTAAACGAGTAACTTGCCAATCTACTAAAGCATGAGAAATTAGATCCGCAATAGCTTGATGATTTTCACTAACGGTAATAATAAGTGATTTAGCGTAATTACGAACTTCCTTGTCTTGATTAGCTAACTGAATTAACTCAGGAAAATCAACAGATGTACCTAATTGATTAATTGCTATTTGGGTATAAGAAATTGCCTCTTTTAGCATGGTTCTAGCTGTATTCAAGTCAGCGGCTCTAGTTTCGCTAGTTAATAGGCGGTCATTGCTACGTTGTAATTCTCCCGCAGCATTATTTAATGTGTCCTGCACTTCTAAGGTCAGGGTACGAACCGCCCCTAGAACTAGTTTAGAGACTAATTGATCATCTGACAAGGTTTCTAGTTTCTTGGGGTTGATTGGTAATTGACTAAGGCTTAATAATGCCAATTCCCGGGCTATTTGTTGGGGTTTACGACGTTGCATATTTTTTCTGTAGGAAAGTTGGAGATATTGAGAAATATGTTATGGCAGTTCCCATGCTCGTGAGGTACAAAGTTTTTTAGCTTTAGGGAACAGTGAATAAATTGGTGTGTACTTCATTAGACTGGGAAACAATAGATTATCGATCCTAATACCCTATATTCAGTAAATCAGAACTAATCTCCCATCACTTCTCGTACTAAAGTCGCTAATTTATCCGCACTATCAGGAACAGCGAGAGTTTTAGCTTTCTCTGCCATTATCGCTAATTCTGCCGGAGATTGGAGCAAATTCAAAATCTGAGTTGTCAAGATTTCCGGGGTCAAATCCGACTGTTTAAAGGATAAAGCCGCCCCAACCTGAGTAAACACCTTTGCATTATAAGATTGATGATCTTCCGCTGCAAAGGGATAGGGAATTAAAATGGCTGGTTTACCACAAACCGCCAATTCTGTCAAGCTACCCGCACCAGAACGACTAATAACTAAATTAGCCCTTCTCAATAAAGCCGCCATATTGTCATAAAAAGGCAAAGCGATATATTGAGGATGCTGAATACTGTTAATATCAGGATCATTCTCACCAGTCAAGTGCACTATATAAGCACCAGCTTGAAACAAAGCGTCCGCGGACTGACGCACCAATTTATTTACAGCTACAGCCCCTTGACTTCCACCAAATACCACAATCAAAGGAATATTATCGGGAATAGGTAAGTCCAATGTACTATCAATTCCCTCATCTAAGAATTGAGAACGGACCGGAGTACCTACACAGACAGTTTGAGACCGAGGTAAGTATTGGGCAGTAACATCAAATCCTATAGCGACGGCATTACACCAAGGTCCAAAAAAGCGGGTAACTTTACCTGGTATTGCGTTAGATTCATGAAAAACCACAGGTAAACCCAACAAACGGGCAGCAATTACCGCAGGACCTGCAATATAACCTCCTGTCGTGAAAACTCCGTGGAATTTTCCCTGTTTAAGAATACGTCTAACTTTCAGAATCCCAGTCATGAGCTTCCACAAGACGCGGATAGAACTAAGACTAAAACCTTGCTGAAACCCTGCAACAGCCACCGTATTTAAAGGATATGTCCCTGGAACTAACTGAGTTTCTAGCCGATTTGACACACCCAGCCATTCAATATTGTATTCTGACAGTTTTTCAGCCAATGCGATCGCTGGAAACAAGTGTCCACCTGTCCCACTAGCTGCTATAAGTAATTTAATTGGTGGATTTACCATTCCTGACTATACCATTTATCTCCCAGCTTTATTAAGATAAAACAAATTCCCTATCTTCTATCATCGCATCAGTAAAATCTTACCTATGACTAAAATTATCCCCCTTTTAATGAAACGTAATAAAACACTAACCGTTAGTATTTCCCTGATTTCCAGTTTACTGGTAATTGGTTTATCGAGCTTATCGCAATCAGTGCAAGCAGGTCAACCCACGGATGCACCCGCTACACTTACTAACCTGTTAACGCAAATTGATAATGCTGCCAATCAGGGTAATATTAATAGTCTCATGCAATTTTACAGTCCTAAATTTACTCATGGTGACGGGTTAAACCGTAAATCTATGGAACAGGCTTTAACAGGACTTTGGAAGCGATATCCCCAATTGCGTTATACTACTAACATAGAGTCTTGGAAATCTGAAGGTAATACCATTATTGCGGAAACTGTCACTAATATTAGCGGTTTACCTGCATCTGGTAATAATAATTTCACCCTCCAGTCTACAATTAAATCGCGTCAAAAAATTACGGGTGCAAGAATTGTTCGTCAAGATATTTTATCGGAACGGACTCAACTAACTGCTGGAAGTAAACCACCCCAAGTAGAAATTAAATTACCACTACAGGTAAAAGTTAATGAAAAATATAGCTTTGATGCCATTGTTCAAGAACCAGTAGGGGAGGATTTTCTACTAGGAAAAGCTATAGAAGAGCCCATTCAAAGCAGTAAATTTCTTAACCCCACAATTGTGAATTTAGAATTTCTCAATGCGGGAGGACTTTTCAAAATCGGACGTGCACCTTCTACTCCCGGTCCTCAATGGATTTCTGCAGTTATTCGCAGGGGTGAAGATATGACTATCATTACTCAGCGGTTACAAGTGGTTAAAAAGTAGTTAGTGGTTAGTGGTTAGTGGTCAGTGGTTAGTGGTCAGTGGTCATTGGTCATTGGTCAAGACTATTATAACAACGAACAACGAACAACGGACAACTAACAACGGACAACTAACAACGGACAACTAACAACGGACAACTAACAACGGACAACGGATTTCTATGCAAAACCATATTGTTTTGATTACTGGTGCAAGTAGCGGTATAGGTGCTGCTTGTGCCAAAATTTTTGCTCATGCTGGTGCAAAACTGATTTTAGCAGCACGGCGTTGGGACCGTTTACAACAATTGGCTGATTCCTTAGACATCCCATCTGATAAAATCTATTTATTAGAACTTGATGTGTGCGATCGCTTGGCGGTAGAATCAGCTATTAATAATTTATCCCCTTCCTGGTCAAATATTGATATTTTGATTAATAATGCTGGTTTAAGTCGCGGTTTAGACAAATTATATCAAGGTGACTTTCATGACTGGGAAGAAATGATTGATACTAATATCAAAGGTTTACTGTACCTGACCCGCTACATAGTCCCAGGAATGGTGGAACGGAATTGTGGTCATGTTATCAATATCGGTTCTGTTGCGGGACATCAAACTTATCCTGGTGGTAATGTCTATTGTGGGACAAAAGCAGCGGTTAAAGCTATCTCTGAAGGCTTAAAACAAGACCTTTTAGGAACTCCCGTGCGAGTAACTTCTGTAGACCCTGGAATGGTAGAAACAGAATTTAGTCAAGTGCGTTTTCATGGTGACACAGAACGGGCTAAAAAGGTGTATGAGGGAGTTAAACCTCTAACTCCTGATGATGTGGCTGATGTGATCTTTTTCTGTGCCACTAGGGCGAGTCATGTTAATATTAGTGAAGTCTTATTGATGCCAGTAGACCAAGCGTTAACTTTAGTAAATAGGCGGGTATAAATTTAACTCTCATATTCTTCCAAACTCCGAATGGGAAGGGAGGGAAGTCCTTGACAGTAAAGACCCACCTGTTTCCGTGGGTTATACTGATAATTTCCTATTTTCTATTCTATTATCTGAATCTGAAAACGGGAAAAGAGGATACTGATTTTACTGTCGCAATACCAGTATCCTCTTCATGCTTTTGTAACCGTTTAATAACTTCCTTTTGAGCTTCTACCTCTGCTGAATACTGCCATGATTTCTTACTTTGAATATACGCACTAATCCCTAGAGATTTATCAGAAATCTTACCACCGTTCTGCTCCAACAGGGTTACGAGATTAGGCTTTAATTCTTCCATCTCTTGTTCCAATAAAGCTAATTGCTGTTTAATTTCTCGGTATCTATTAATGTAATTTTCTTCACTGTATCCGAGATCAATTTTTGGTAATTTTTGTTTAGTCAAGTTCATGTTTAGTGGTGGGTCGAACTTCTGGATATACCCTATTTCCCACTCATGTAAATCTTGGTCATCAGTCCAGACCAAGTAACAGATATACTGAACTTTGTTAGCTTTAAAATCTTCAAATTTTTCGTGTTGTGAGTGTCTCTTTCTCAAGCTAGATGTGGATATCCCTATATACCAAATTCTACTAGCTGAGTCAATAGCGAAATAAATACCAGGGGTGTCTGGTAGGTTTTGGTGATCTCCTAAAAGAACTTTACCAAGTTTTTTAATTGAGAAACTAGGAATAAAAGCAGAATCCTCTAACTCAATTTGGTGGTCTAAACCGGTTTGTGTCATTTTTCCCCCTAAGTCCAAGACTATTGGCAAATAGTTTGTTTTTATCGCATCTTACCATGTTTTAATTACTTCTAATTTAGATGAGTATGGAACAAAGGATATTATAATTAATGTTGGGTGATGTTTCTCTGTATCGTATTGTGAAAAGTCCGTCGATATTGAGTAAACTAGATGCGGGATGAAACACCCGCTACCTATACTACAGAAAATTAAGGTGATAACCGCTCGATTTTCCACCCTCCAGCATCTAAACGAGTATATAACAGACGATCATGTAAACGACTTGATCTTCCTTGCCAAAACTCAATTTCCTGGGGAATGACGCGAAAACCACCCCAATGAGGAGGACGAGGAACTTCCTGATTTTGATATACGCGCTCAAATTCTTGTAATTGTGATTCTAAAATATCCCTACTGGCAATCACTTCACTTTGATTAGAAGCCCAAGCACCCAAACGACTATATGCAGGGCGGATTTCAAAATAGCTATCAGATTGTGCCGAGGGAATTTTCTCCACAGTCCCAACAATTCTTACCTGTCGTTCTAGTTCAGCCCACCAAAAAACCAAAGCAGCAAGGGGATTTGCCGTGAGTTCCTGTCCTTTTTGACTATTATAATTAGTAAATAAGACAAAACCCCTTTCATCAAAATCCTTGAGTAGTACCATTCTCGCCGAAGGACGACCATTTGGTGTACAGGTAGCCAAAGTCATAGCATTAGGCTCAGGTAGCTGTGCTGCTAGGGACTGACCAAACCAAATTTTAAATTGTACAAAGGGATTAGAGTCAATTTCCTTTTCACTCAAATCTTGCAAGGTGTAGTCTTTGCGAATATCTGCTATGCTTTTATCCATTTTAATTCTTTCCTGATTCTGTAATTAAATTCCTAGTTATCTAAATTTAGGCTGGTAATGGATAATTAGTCATAAGTCATTGGTCATGGGTCATTGGTAAAAATTATTACCTTTTACTCATTCCCTACCCTTGAAGCCTCCAAAGCCTTGAGGACATAAATTGATCATGAAACTCAACCCGGAAGAGGATTTTAATCCTGATTCCTGATTCCTGTTATAGATTAAATCAGATGCGCCGTTCTGCTTCTCTCCAAACTTTGTTAATTTATGGACTCAGTGGACCAATTATCGCTCTCAATATCTGGTTACTGTCTTTATTATTTCGTTTTTTCCAAAATCCGATTACTATCCTCAGTATTGCTGCAATTCTGGCTTTTTTGCTGAATTACCCAGTCAAATTATTTGAGAAAATCAGAATTACCCGCACTCAAGCAGTAATTATTGTTCTAATACTGACTTTAACATTGTTTATTGTTGTATGTGTTACTCTTGTACCAATGCTAATTGACCAAACCATTCAACTTTTAAATAAGATCCCGGATTGGTTAGCGACTAGTCAAGCTAATTTAGATCACTTAGAAACACTAGCAAAGCAGCGACGTTTATCTGTGGATTTAAAACTAGTAACAAACCAAATAAATGGTAATATTCAAAACTTAGTACAACAAATAGCATCCGGAGCAGTAGGATTTGCTGGAACCCTGTTATCAGGATTACTAAATCTAGTCTTGGTAATTGTTCTAGCCTTTTATATGCTTATATATGGTGATCAAGTTTGGTCTGGGTTAATCAATTTGTTACCATCTAATATTGGTATTCCTTTTAGTAAGTCCTTAGAGTTAAATTTCCAAAACTTTTTCTTGAGCCAATTGTTGCTAGGACTATTTATGGTCATAGCCCTTACGCCTATATTCTTATTTTTGAAAGTCCCATTTGCCTTTTTATTTGCCATTATCATCGGTATTTCTGGATTAATTCCCGTTGTTGGTGCAACTTTAGGTATTGGTTTAGTCACAATGTTGGTATTAATCCAAAATTGGTGGTTAGCTTTCCCAGTCGCTACAATGGCAATTATCATGCAACAAATTAAAGATAATTTATTAGCTCCAAAATTAATGGGTAATTTTATTGGACTTAACCCCCTGTGGATTTTTATCGCTATTTTAATGGGATTTGAAATTGCCGGGTTATTAGGAACATTGGTTTCTGTACCAATTGCTGGAACTATAAAAGGCACGATAGATGCTATCAAAAGCAATAATAATATCTCAAATTTTCGGGTTAATTACGGCTCAGAATTTGAAAGAAATGAATAAGTTAATTAATGGGTCATTAGTCAGTTTTCAGTAGAACCCTTCCAAACTTGTTACTTAGGATATGTTACCATAACAACAATTTTTAATGCCAACCCACTTATATCAAATTTTTGATTCATGGATGCAGTTGAATTATTAGAAACAATTACACACTTGATTAAGCAGGCTGAAAAGGGGGAAATTGACCCTTGGGACGTGCGAGTTATTGAGGTGATTGATCATTACTTGGAATTAATGTCACCAGAAGCAAGAACTATCAGGGGCTATGAAAGTGATTTGTCTCAATCTGGACAGGCATTTTTATCAGCATCAAAGCTTGTATTATTCAAAGCCAACACATTAATTCAACTATCAACAGTATATAATACCCTAGAAGAAGTTGTAGATGATACACTATTAACAATAGAAGATGGATTATTGTCTCCTGGCCACCCCGTGCAATTGGAGCAACACTTGCGTCGTCGTCCAGCGGCTATGCCTCCCCCAAAACGTCGGGTAACGTTGCAAGAGTTAATCAACCAATTGCAAATTATGGCCAGCCAGCTAAAACTGGTAGAAAAAGTTGATAAACCTAAACGGCTCAAGCGCCAGTCTAGTGTCCAAACCATGCGGGAAGCTCTAGAATTGGCGCACCAAGAAAATTTAACAGAAGTCGCGTTAGAAATAGAGCAGGTGCTACATGGTGCTGCTCAAGAGCAGAATTTAGAGAAACCATGTTGGAACCTAGAACAACTGATAGATTTGTGGATACAGACAAAGCAACTCAAAAAACATGGCTCTGGTCATGAATCGGAATACGGTAACATGATTAGCGTTTTTTGGGCTTTACTGCTGCTGTCGGCTCAATCGAAGGTGGAACTATTTCAACAAGAATTTTACCAGGAAATTCAAATCCGCTTACCTACTTAAAGGCAGGAAGCAGGGGGGGACTTCTATCTATTCCCAATGACCAATGACCAATAACTAAGGAATAAAATTTTATGAAAGCGATGATTCTTGCAGCGGGAAAAGGTACTCGTATCCGCCCCATCACATATACAATTCCTAAACCAATGATTCCCATACTGCAAAAGCCAGTCATGGAATTTTTACTGGAGTTATTACGTCAACATGGTTTTGACGAAATAATGGTCAATGTTAGCCATTTGGCGGAGGAAATAGAAAGTTATTTCCGTGATGGTCAGCGGTTTGGGGTGCAGATTGCTTATTCTTTTGAAGGTAAAATTGATGATGACGGTAAACTGGTGGGGGAAGCTATCGGTTCGGCTGGGGGTATGCGTCGGATTCAGGATTTCTCACCGTTTTTTGATGATACGTTTGTAGTATTGTGTGGTGATGCTTTAATTGACTTAGATTTAACTGCGGCGGTAAAGTGGCATAAATCCAAGGGAGCAATCGCTACTATCATCACCAAATCTGTTCCCAAGGAAGAAGTTTCTAGCTATGGTGTGGTAGTTACTGACGAGGATAACCGCATTCAAGCTTTCCAAGAAAAACCAACCGTTGAAGAAGCTCTTAGCACTAATATCAATACAGGTATTTATATCTTTGAACCAGAGGTGTTTAAGTATATACCCTCTGGAGTAGAGTATGATATTGGTAGCCAGTTATTTCCTCAATTAGTGGCAGATAATGCCTCTTTTTACGCCATTCCCATGGATTTTGAATGGGTAGATATTGGTAAAGTTCCTGATTACTGGCGAGCAATTCGTGGGGTTTTATCAGGGGAAATCAAAAATGTACAAATCCCTGGACATGAGGTAGCTCCTGGTATTTTTACTGGGTTAAATGTATCTGTAAATTGGGATAAAGTTGATATTAGTGGACCTGTTTATATTGGGGGAATGACCAAAATTGAAGATGGAGCAAAAATTATTGGACCTTCGATGATTGGTCCAAATTGTTGGATCTGTAGTGGAGCTACTGTAGATAATAGTGTAATTTTTGAATGGTCGCGGTTAGCTCCAGGAGTTCGCTTGGTAGATAAGTTGGTGTTTGGGCGTTACTGTGTAGATAAGACGGGAGCATCTATTGATGTCCAAGCTGCGGCTTTAGATTGGCTGATTACTGATGCTCGTCAAACTCGACCTTCCGAAATACCTTTAGAACACCAAGCGATCGCTGAATTACTGGGAGCAAACTCAATTTAGTCAGTTGTCAGTTGTCAGTTGTCAGTTGTTCTTTGTCAGTTGTAATTTGCTAATAACCAATAACCACTGACCAATAACCAATCACCACTGACCAATGACCAATAACCACTGACCACTGACCAATGACCAATAACCAATGACCACTGACTATTAACTATTCAAGTAAGTATACCGTTGTAAACTTTGCTCGTAAGTTTGTAGTAGTCGCTGGGATTCTGCTAAGGTAATGTGCTGTTCCTCTAAAGCTCGTTCACAACGTTGACGAATATTTTCTACCATGTCTTCAGCATCATACTGAACGTAGCTAAGGACTTCGCTCATGGTATCACCCTTGACAACGTGTTCAATTTGATAACCTTTGGGGGTTAAATTGATGTGAACGGCGTTAGTGTCACCGAAAAGATTATGTAAATTACCCATAATTTCCTGGTATGCTCCATTTAGGAACATTCCCAAATAATAGGGTTTTCCTGGTTCAAACTTGTGCAGTTCTAATACTGATTTAACATCTCGCAAATCTATAAAGCGGTCAATTTTCCCATCACTGTCGCAGGTTAAGTCTGCTAAAATGCCTCTGCGGGTCGGTTCTTCATCAAGACGATGTATAGGCATGATCGGAAATAGTTGATCTATGGCCCAACAATCTGGTGCTGATTGAAACACAGAAAGATTGATATAGTAAATGGAAGCCATGATTTTTTCTAGGTCTTCCAACTCATCGGGTACGTATTCTTCCTGACGGATGATAGTTAAAACTTTTTGACAACAAGCCCAGTAAAGACGTTCGGCCTTAGCGCGTTCATTCAAGCGCAAAATTCCTAAATTAAAGCGACTGATAGCTTCTTCTTTGAATTGAGCAGCGTCGTGATAAAATTCTTGGTAATTTTCCTTATTGATAGATTGGTAAGTTTCCCACAGGTATTTAATAATTGGAGATTCTCCGTCTTGGGGAGGATCAGGAGGATCAAGGGGAACATCGCTGGTACTGAGAACGTCAAAAATTAACACTGATTGGTGAGAAGAAATCGCCCGACCACTTTCACTAACAAGAGTAGGTACGTTAATTTGCCGTTCATCACAGGTATCTTTTAACTCAGCTACAATGTCATTAGCATAGTTTTGCATATTATAGTTTTTCGATGTGTAGAAATTCGTTTGCGATCCGTCATAATCTACACCCAAACCACCACCAACATCCAAGTATTTCATATCTGCCCCTAGCATCGCCAATTCTACGTAAATACGACTAGCTTCTTGAATGGCATCCTTAATAACATTGATAGCGGAGATTTGTGAACCAATGTGAAAATGTAACAATTGTAGAGAACCGAGTAAGTCAGCTGCACCTAATTTTTCCACAGCTTCCATAATTTCGGGAATTGTTAAGCCAAATTTAGCGCGATCGCCTGTAGAAGTTCCCCAGCGACCCATACCTTGTGTGCTTAATTTTGCTCTAACTCCCAAAATTGGCTTAATTCCTAATTGACGACTAGTAGCAATGGCTAAATCCACCTCTTCAATTTGCTCTAGGACGATAATTGGTGTTTGTCCTAGTCTTTGGGCTAACATAGCGGTTTCGATGTATTCCTGGTCCTTGTAGCCATTGCAAATTAACAATGCTCCAGGGGTATCCAATAAAGCCAGAGCAATCATTAATTCTGGCTTAGAACCCGCCTCCAAACCAAATTGATGGGGTTTACCAAACCGTACTAAATCTTCAATGAGGTGGCGTTGTTGATTGCATTTGACCGGAAACACGCCCCGATATACACCAGGATAATTGTAGCGAGCGATCGCCTTAGCAAAACAAGCATTCAAGCGCTCAATTCGGTCTTCCAAAATATCGGAAAAGCGAATTAACATTGGTAGCCCCAAATTACGCTGCTTTAAAGCATTTACCAACTCAAACAAGTCCAGAGACCCACCACGTTCACCCTTGGGGGAGACAGTAACATGACCAGCAGCATTAATTGAAAAATAAGGTCTTCCCCAACCCTCTATTCGGTAAAGGTCTTCACTGTCCTCAATTTTCCAAAGCAGAGGTAAATCTCCCGTATTTTTACTAGGTATTAATAGTTCCTTCTGTTTTTTGCTTTTCAATTCAGCTTTATGTACATTAGATGGCATTTTTACAATCTCATCAGCAGTTGACTCGACACCCATTTTTCCTGACCTCTTTGTTTTGCTCACGAAATAACAATTTAACAAAATAGTCTAGTAAAGGATATACCACTAGGAATAATTTCTGATGAAGAGCGTGATTGCTCAACCAAGTCCAGGTAACAAATTTTTCTTCCCTTGTGTCTCCTTTATCCTGAGAATAGTTACAAAAATCTGCGTTTATCTGCGTTTATCTGCGTTTAATTACCTATTGCTATATCTAACGGGGAAAAGAAATGGTAATTCAATCCGGTTATCCCCCATTCTCAGGGAAAATTGCCCAGACTACTAGACAAAAGACATCAATACAACTGACAATTAACCCATCAAAATTTGATTATGTTTTTGGAGATAGATTTGGAACGCACATTTTTAGCAATTAAACCCGACGGTGTACAACGCGGCTTGGTGGGTGAAATTATCCGCCGTTTTGAAACTAAAGGCTTTACCCTAGTTGGGTTGAAGTTTATGAAAGTCAGTAGAGAATTAGCGGAACAACACTATGGTGTTCACCGTGAAAGACCTTTTTTCCCTGGTTTAGTGGAATTTATCATTTCTAGTCCAGTTGTAGCAATGGTTTGGGAAGGAGAGGGCGTTGTTGCAGCAGCGAGAAAGATTATCGGTGCCACCAACCCCTTAAATGCAGAACCAGGCACAATTCGTGGCGATTTTGGCGTTAATGTTGGACGTAACCTGATTCACGGTTCTGATGCTCAAGAAACAGCCCAAACAGAAATCGCTTTATGGTTTAAGGATGAAGAATTAGTTGCTTGGCAACCACATTCAAAACCGTGGTTAAATGAGTAATTAGGTAATGGGTAATGGGTAATGGGTAATGGGTAATGGGTAATGGGTAATGGGTAGTAAAACTCTTAGCTGTTACCTGTCACCTGTTGCCTTAAATGAATACAAAAAATTGAATATGCCATAAGAAATTTTGAAAATCTCCTTTTGGAGGGTAGGAAAAAAAGATTTCCAGCCAAGATATAATACATTCCCTAATACTAAATCATTAGATATCACTATAATAATCATCAAAATATTTTAGCACTTGATATTAAGTTAATACCAAAAATCTGTGCTTATATTAAATTATGACTTGAGCATAAAATAAAATAATTAATTACCGTGTTAGAAGCCTGTGTACTAATAACAATATTGTGTGGTTTTTTCGGGATTATCCTCAAAAAAAACCTGGTGATGAAAATTGTCTCCATGGATGTGATGAGTACGGGTGTGATTGCCTTTTATGTACTAATTGCATCACGAGAAGGCTTATTTACCCCGATTATTTCTAGTGTAAAAAATATTAATTATGCCGATCCTGTTCCCCAAGCAGTGATATTAACAGCGATAGTCATTGGTTTTTCTATTCAGGCTTTGATGCTGGTTGGTGTGATGAAATTAGCACAGGATAATCCCACCTTAGAAACCCATGAGATTGAGAAAAATAATACACCGTAAATTACCCACCACTTCCCTTCGGGTAAGTGTTAAATCACTACGATTTTCAGGTCATCTCACCTACAAATACGCAGCCAGTTTGTAGATCTGAGGTTAACAGTTAAACAGGCCTATTGGGTTAATCCAGTGCTGTTAGCGTAAAAAGCCTTTAAATCTTTGTCTAGGCTAACATTACCCGCAAGGAGGGACAATATGTCCAAAGTATTTGTTTTAGATACCAACTTCACGCCATTAAACCCAATTCATTCAGCACAGGCTAGACAGTTATTGAGAAACAAAAAAGCAGCAATATTTAGACAGTTTCCGTTCACAATTATTCTCAAAAAATCGCGTCCTGACTCCCGAATATCGTCGCTAAGACTAAAGATTGACCCTGGTGCAAAATTCACAGGAATGGCATTAGTTAACGACTCGACTAGCGAGGTTGTATTTGCTGCTGAATTAAAACATAGAGGCTTTGCAATTAGAGATGCTTTAACTTCTAGAAGGCAATTAAGACGTTCTAGACGTGCAAGAAAAACTCGTTACAGACAACCAAGGTTTTTGAATAGAACCCGTCTAGAAGGATGGTTAGCACCGAGCCTACAAAGTCGGGTTGATAATATCAAAACTTGGGTTAAGAAGTTACTCAACTTTGCACCAATTCAGGCTATTAGTCAAGAATTAGTCAGGTTTGATATGCAGTTAATGGCTAATCCTGATATTCAAGGACAGGAATATCAACAGGGAACTTTAGCTGGTTACGAAACCAGAGAATACTTACTAGAAAAGTGGGGTAGACAATGTGCCTACTGTGGAGTGAAAGACGTTCCTTTTCAAGTAGAACATATTCATCCACGAGCCAAAGGTGGTAGTAATTCAATTACGAATCTCACTTTAAGTTGTGAAAAGTGTAACACCAAAAAGGGAACGAAAGACATCAAAGATTTTCTCAAAAAAGACTTTTCAAAACCACTGCTAATTACAGCTAACGGTCACGGTTCTAGACAATCTTGCCGAATTGACAAATACGGTTTTCCGAATAGGCACGTACCGAGAGAAAAAATACATTTTGGTTTTCAAACTGGCGACATTGCTAAAGCAGTTGTCACCGCTGGTAAAAAGATTGGTACTTATGTAGGAAAAGTGGCTATTCGTTCAACTGGTAGTTTCAATATTTCTAATAAAAATGGATTGATTCAAGGAATATCACATAAGTTTTGCAAACGCATTCACGCAAAGGATGGTTATTCGTATGCAGTATAAAAGATTTGTTAATTACTCAACTGTCCCTCTCGCTGTTTGTGCTAACGCACAAAATTACTCAAGGGACGTTTCACAATTAACCCTCCATTCCTCCCATCACCAAACTGAGTACAGTTTTGGTGGGGGTCTCCTGGAGGAAGTTTAGATGAATACTATTACATTGACTTGGATTGCTACCCCATTTTTTCTAGGATTCATCATTTTTATCGTTCCCAAACTCAACCGACATTTAACTCTGTGGGGAACTATTTTTTCTGCTGCTTATGGGTTGCAGTTATTTCTCAATCCATCACCAGTGACACTGAATTTACTAGACAGTTTCGGTATCAAATTATTGGCAGACGAGTTAAGCACTTACTTTATCCTCACAAATGCTCTAGTTACGGCTGCTGTTGCTCTTTACTGCTGGCGCAGTGATAAAACGGCTTTTTTCTATGCTCAGATGATTATTGTCCATGGTAGCCTCAATGCTGCCTTTGTCTGTGCAGATTTCATTAGTTTATATGTGGCTTTAGAGGTAAGTGGTATTGCGGCCTTTTTATTGATTGCTTATCCCCGTAGCGATCGCTCAATTTGGGTAGGTTTACGGTATCTCTTTGTAAGTAATACTGCCATGTTGTTTTATCTAGTTGGTGCGGCGCTGGTTTATCAGACACATCATTCCTTTAGTTTTACAAGTTTAAAGGGATCACCACCAGAAGCACTAGCATTAATTTTTCTGGGATTATTAATCAAAGCTGGGATTTTTGTATCCGGTTTATGGCTACCTTTAACTCATTCTGAATCAGAAACACCAGTTTCTGCATTGATGTCAGGAATTGTTGTTAAAGCCAGTGTTTTACCTTTATTACGTATTGCATTAGTTTCCGAAGAAATTGATATCATAGTCAGAATTTTTGGTGTAGGAACGGCTTTAATGGGTGTATCCTATGCTGTTTTGGAAAAAGATACTAAGCGAATGTTGGCCTTTCACACAATTTCCCAATTAGGCTTTATTCTCGCTGCACCAATAGTAGGTGGATTTTATGCTCTCACCCATGGATTAGTCAAATCATCTTTATTTTTGATTGTGGGTTCTTTACCCAGTCGCAACTTTAAAGAATTGCAATATAAACCTATTAATACAACAATTTGGATAGCCTTAGTTATCGCTAGTTTATCAATTTCTGGTTTTCCTTTATTATCAGGTTTTGCTGCTAAGAGTTTAAGCATGAAAAATTTAGCATCTTGGCAATTTATACTGATGAATATTGCCGCAGTCGGTACAGCAATATCCTTTGCTAAATTTATTTTTTTACCCCACAGTCGAGAAGGAGAACAGGAAATCAAATCAGGTTTTTGGATATCAATAATATTTTTGATCACTGGTTTAATTGTTGCCAATATTGTATATCCTCAAGCTTATAATATTGCTGATATTACAAAAGCACTTATAACCATTGCTGTGGGCTGGTTAGCCTATCATCTTATTTTCAAAAAGTTATCAATATCTTTACCTCGTGTATTTGAAGAATTTGAGCATTTGGTTGGTGTCATGAGTCTAACTTTAATTTTGCTATTTTGGATGGCTTTCCCATGATTGGACATCTCATATTAAGATTATCAATTTGGTTTTTACTCACTGCTAACGTCAGTTTAACAAATATTATCATTGGTGTAATTATTGCCTTAGTTTTACCACGTGGTAAATCCTCACCAGAAAAATTAAAAGATTGGTTAAAGGTGATAATTAAAATTATCATTACCATTCCATTGGCTTTTATAGAGGCATTTGAAATTATCCTGCGTCCCCATAATCAAGAAGAAATTATCATGGAAAAAGTCAAACTCAAAAGATCACCTTTATTGATTTTTGTGGATATATTTCTAATTACCTTCACACCTAAAACCATAGTTTTTAAATACCGTGAAGAAGGATGGTATGAAGTCCACCAAATTAAACCCGGCAGGTAACAATTATGAACTTAGAAATAGTCTTAATGGCAATGATTGCAGCTTTACTTATCCCCATTTATGAAGCTTGGAAAAGTGATGATACTTGGCAGAAAATGTTAGCTTTTGGCAGTATTTCCAGTAAAGTATCAATCATGATTCTTGTAGTTTCCGTTTTGCGAGATGATTGGATGATTGGTGTAGTCGCAGCGATTATTTTGAGTGTAGGAAATGCCGGATTAATGTTATTAGCACATATTCTGAGAAGATTGGGGGAAGTATGATCAACTTTCTGAGTTATAGCTGTATAGCTATAGGCATAGTTTTTTGGTTTTGGGGAACTTTTCATTTAGTTAGCAACAGATCAGTATTATTCAAATTACATGGACTTTCTGTTGCTGATACTCTAGGTTCAATGATTATTATCATCGGACTATTATTGAAAATACCCAGTGAATGGCCATTACTTATTCTGGGCATTATTTCCTTAGCAATTTGGAATACTATGCTGGGTTATGTATTAGCATATTGTTCAACACAAGAGGCAAAAAATGAATGATACTTATCTCTATTTAATCATTGCTTTATTACCCTTAACTGCGGGGATGTTAGTAACCCAAACTAACCCCTATCATGCCTTAGTAATTCGTGGGGTACTCGGTGCCATAGCCGCAATGGTAGATGCAGTTTTAGGAGCAGCAGATGTGGCTTTAACAGAAGCATTAATGGGAACAATGCTATCAATTACTCTCTATGCAATTGCAGTCCGTTCATCTTTAGTTTTGCGTCTTGGTGTCATTGAAAATCAGTCAATAGGAAAAAATCAAGATAGCACTTTCCAACAACTTATCAACGAATTTCGCCAGATTTTTAACAAACATTACTTACGGCTAGAAATTGTTTCCTATAGCAATAACCAAAGTTTACAACAGGCATTAATAGAAAAGGAAATTCATGCTACTTGTGTGCGTTTGGAAGAAAGTAATCCAGGAGAAGAAACCTACCAAACTGCAATTCGAGTGCAACGTATCTATAACATTATAGAAAGTGAACTTTCATCACCAAAAACAATTTTAAAATATTTCCATGTTTGACATTTAGGGGAGCAGCATTTATGAAATTAGTCTACATTTTAGCGGGAATAGCTTTATTTGTGAAAATGCTGATCATGCCTAATTATGAACCAAATTTATCTGATATTTCCATTGTGGAAACAGTAGTTAAAGAAAGTGGTGTTCCTAATGCGGTATCAGGGATTATTTTCAGAAATCGGTTATATGATACAATCTTTGAAGTAATTGTTTTTACTATTGCCATTCTCGGAGCTAATTTTTTACTAGCTAATGACAAACCATCTTGCAGTATTTATCAATTCAAAGATCAACCATCAATAATATTAGCTCGTCTAGGGGCGACAATTGCGGCGTTAGTGGGTATTGAATTAGCAATTAGGGGACATTTGAGCCCTGGAGGCGGTTTTGCGGCTGGTGTGGCTGGTGGTACAGCAATTGGACTTATAGCAATTACTTCATCATACCAGTGGATGCAGGATATTTATCACCGTTGGCACGCTGCTACTTGGGAAAAGGTTTCGGTATTGGTTTTCATTGTTTTAGCAGTGATAACTTTATCGGGAATAGAGTTACCCCATGGTGAGTTAGGGGCCTTATTTAGTGGTGGAATTTTGCCGATACTAAACATCCTAGTTGCTGTTAAGGTAGCATTAGGTTCTTGGGCTGTGGTTTTGATTTTTATTCGTTATCGGGGTTTGTTATGAATTGAGGAAAGGTTCGGGAAAGGTAATTGGTAATAAAACTCTTACCTGTTACCTAGTTCCCGTCCTCCTCACTTTGAGACTTGAGTTTTTTCCCTTTCTTCTGGGACTAATTCAACAACGGTACGCTTGGAAAATCCCCAGGCTAAGATCACACCAATAACAGTCACTACCAGCCATTGTGGTGGTACTAAATCATCGTTGATGACTTTTAATAGCAACCGTAAACCCACAAATGCGACAGTAATATAACCTGCGTCTTCTAGATTTTCATATTCATCTAACCAGCGGATAAATAATCCGGCCATGAATCTGAGGGCGACAATACCAATGGTTGTAGCGGTGATTACTAACCATGCTTCTTGAGAAACCGCGATCGCTGTTGTGACACTATCCAAGGAAAAAGCTAAATCTGTTAGGGCAATCACGGGTATAGCTTGCCACAGAGAGTTAAACCGTGGTCCGTGATGATGATTGTCTTTGTCTTCTTGGGAACTGAAGTGTTGAAATACTAACCATAAGAGATAACAAGCGCCTAAAAGTTCAAATTGCCAAAATTTTTGTACCCAAGTCGCTGTTAACAGTAGGGTAATTCTTAGAACATAAGCAAAGACTAAACCAATATTGAGGGCTTGGGCTTCTTGTTTTTTGTTTTCTAGTCCTTGGGCGATCGCAGCAAGAGCGATAGCATTATCAGCGGATAGTACCGCTTCTAAAAATACTAAAATCAAGAGAACAATGGAGGCTTCAACGCTGAAGTGAAAGTTTAGGTAATTAAATATTTCGTCTAACATTCCAATTTCACAAGAGGGGGATAGTTAAAAATTAATAGGATTACGAGTTTTTATTGTAGCAGGTGTGGTTTAAATTTTAACGTACATTTAGCGGATTCTCGAATCGCCACTTAATTAGTTATTTGCTTGATATATCATAGTTTCCTAACATTTTGGTAATTCTTATTATTAACTACTGTTTTCCAAATTGATTCCACAGGATTTCCACAGGTAATTAGGTACTTTTCCACAGATATTCTACGGGTTAATCAGCCATTGCTAACTTATTGGGGATTGTTAATTTTTCACAACTCACAGACTTAACAACCGAGTTTTTATGAAGTTACGTAACGAAAATATAGTTACAAAGCTGATTATGGCGTGAGGATTTATTTTTGACTGCTAATTGTTAACATTTCGCAGCATTGACAAATCCACCCCTTGTGAGCGCAAAATGATGAGTCTTGTGTTTGATTCCCTTGCACATCTTCATCTTGATTCCGGTTTATTTTAATTTCCCTCTCTACCTTCCCAACCGATTACGAATCAGCCATCAGTAAAACTGAACACAAGTAACTTCTCTTGATTAATCTGCAGGAAAATTTTATGAACACAACAGTCCCCATCTTGACCGAAATTCCCACAATATTACAGGAATCCATGAACAACTACTTAGAGAGCCATCCTGATTGGGATCAAAATCGAGTATTAACAGCGGCTTTATCGCTATTTTTGCTGCAAAATGGTGAGAGCGATCGCCGAGCGGCTCGTGTTTACTTAGAAACTTTATTTCATCAGTAGTCAATAGAAATACTGTACAAATTAATAAACGAACTCTATTTGTTCAAAAAGCTTTACCCTAATCTGATCAATTTTAAATTACCTAAGTCAGTTTACAGGGTATACTGGTAAAATGGCTAAATTGATAATCCCACGCCTTTAGGGCGTGGGAGTGGCGGAAGTTTACAAATTGTAGTCAAGGCTATTTTTTAAGAAGAAGTAGTACATTCAAACTTATAACCTACACCACGGATAGTATGAATCAATGTTGATTGAGTCGGATCAATTTCGATTTTCTTGCGAATTTGACCGATATGGACATCTACAACCCGTTGATCCCCAACATATTCATAGTCCCAAACTTCTTGGATAAGTTCAGACCGTCGCCAAACCCGCGCTGGATGACTGGCTAAAAAATACAATAAGTCAAACTCCAGAGATGTTAAGGGAATAGGTTCGTTACTGAGGATTACTTCCCGGCGAGTAGAATCAATTGTTAACTTGTCAAAGACTAGACGTTGCTGTTCTACATTAGTTACAACTCGTTGTCTTCTTAAAATTGCTGCTACTCTTACCTCTAACTCTCCCAAACCGAATGGCTTAGTCAGATAGTCATCAGCACCTTTAGAAAAACCGCGAATTTTATCACCTTCGTCTGTTCTGCTAGTCAGTAAAAGTACAAATACACCACTACGACTTTGCATATCTTGACAGAGGTTAAAACCAATTAAATCGGGTAAATTAACATCTAAAATTACCAAGTCAGGGTGAAATTGCTCAAACATACTTAAACCAGTCCTCCCGTCCTCGGCAGACTCAACTTGATAATTTTGTTTGAGCAGAAAGCGTTGGATTAAATTCCGAACCGCAGGATCATCATCAACTACAAGAATCTTGGCAGCAGTCATGGCGATTATTTTAGACAAATGTACAGAGAATTAACATCAACATCCAACCCTCAGCAGGAATAATAAAAAAGAGGAAATTTTAATTACCTGTATTTTCTCCCATTTGGATGGGTGGCTGATGACTAAAAGCTAAACATAATTGCGTAATAACGCAGGTTATACTTTGGTAGTAATTCAAAATTTACAGAGGATAAAGATGATAATCCTGATTATTTCCATAAACTACAATTGTGATGACCAAGTCCAAAAGTCCATTCTCAAGCCCTAAAAAACTTACAGTAGTACAAGTTTCCATGAATCTCAAAACCATAATTTTCGAGCAGAAAATTTATGTTGAAAACCCAGTCCGTCTAGGACGGATTATGGTACAATGAGTTTTGTGGAAGGTTAATCAACCACAATAAAAGCCCAATGTTTAAGTGGACTCATTGAACCAAAAATCATTAAACCCTTAGGTACAGTGAGTGTCAATTAGTTGTTGTCTTTATCTCTATAAAATCTAAAGTTGTTTTTCTGTAAAATAAAAAGTACCGCTGATTGAAGCTGAAGTAATAATCTCCCATGAGTGATCAAAGTCCCTACGAAAAACTTGGGGTATCAGAAGACGCAAGCTTCGATGAAATTCAGGATGTTCGGAATCGCCTGTTAGAACAACATGGTGGTGATGGTATTGTCCGAGATGTTATTGAAGCTGCTTATGATGCGATTCTAATGGAGCGTCTACGGATGCGCCAAGAAGGTAAAATCAAAGTGCCTGAGCGTATCCGGTTTCCAGAGATGCGAATTCCATCTTCTACTCAACCAGACCCAACTCCGGGTAGACAGTCTCCCGCATGGTTACAACGGAGTTTGGATCAACCCACGTTCATGGATATACTGTTGCCAGGAGCTTGGTATCTGGGTTTGAGTGCAATTAGTTTGCTTTACCCTGGTGGTAGCGGGCAGGTTTTGCAATTAACATTAGTGGCTGGGTTGGGTATTGGTATTTACTTCCTCAATCGCAAGGAACGTAGGTTTGGTAGAGCGGTTTTATTTACGCTCGTTAGTTTAATTGTTGGCTTAATTGCTGGTGGTCTAATTGCTGGCTGGATATTGCCATTACCATTGATAAATTTGACAGGGGATCAGTTTTCTACGCTGTTGACTTTTATATTGATGTGGTTAGTAAGCAGCTTTTTGCGTTAAGTAATGGGTAATTGGTTGATGGCCGATTACCCATAATTTTTATAACTACTGGTTAAGGATAAAATCTACGGCGGTTTTTAGGTCGGGAACAATTAAATCAGGCTGATATGATGTTAACTGAGTGCGATCGCGGATACCCGACTCAACCGCGATAATTTTAATATCATGTTTTTTGGCAGCAGTGATGTCGGCTTCTGTATCTCCTACCATCCAGGTATCAGTCACAGGGGGGAGTTCAGCTAATGCTCTAGCCATTAACAAAGGTTTATCTTCCACATCACGGGTTTTTACATAGTCGTTACTGAGGCAATAACGGCGGTTTTCGGGGAAAAACTCAGCCAGATTATGGCGATTAAAAGCATAATCTAGTTCTCGTACCCGTCGCATCGTCATTACGGCTAAATCAACACCGGCGGATTGAATCTTACTAAGTGCGTCTAATGCTGTTGGGATCAGCGCATCATACTGGAAATAAGGTAGGGTGTGAACCGTTTGTTTACGGATTTGGGAAAATTCTTGCCCTTGTTGTGGATCTAAACCCGATTTTAAGGCAATTTGTAGTTCGGGAGTGTGCGATCGCTTGAGGTGCCAAAATTCAGCCTTAGAAAGTTCTATAATTGTTTGTTCGGGATATCGGGTTTTCTCTAGACACAACTGATAAACGCGGTAGTATCGTTCCGAAACATCCATAATTGGACCATCAAAGTCAGTAATTAATCTCAGCATGAGTAGATAATAATATTTTTTTCATTACAGCGGATTATCATAAGGGGGAGGTACAGTCTTGGCTGGCAAGATGCCCGCACCACAAGAGTTTGATCATTAATATCTGTACTTCATAATACCAGAAACTGCCATATCTGAGATTGAAATTACATTAATAATTGTAACTGTGAACCTTGCTGATTTTTACTCACTTCTATTCTGGCTTGGAAAGCTTCTTTGAGGTGGGGCATATGGGTTACAGTTAAGATACAGGCAAAATCAGAGGATATGGCATTAATTGCGGCAACTAAGCGATCGCATCCTTCTCCATCTTGAGTGCCAAATCCTTCATCTACAACTAATAATTGTAATGATGCTCCTGCTCTTTGTGCTAATAATTTGGCTAAAGCTAAACGAATAGCAAAGTTAATTCTAAAAGCTTCTCCTCCAGAATAGGTTTCATAGGATCTTGTTCCCCTAGCGTCAGCAATTAAAATATCTAATGTGTCTATTAATTTAGCATTTTTCTTGCTGGATTTGCCACTACGTCCCGCTTTTTGGGTGATAAATTGAACGTGAAATTGATTGGCGCTCAATCGAGAAAGTAATTGATTGGCTTCTGCTTCCAATTGAGGTAAAATATTTTCAATCATTAAAGCTTGAATGCCATTTTTCCCAAAAGCTTGGGCTAATTCTTGATAAACACGCTGTTGTTGTTTACAAATTTGCAACTGTTGCCCATCTTGTTCATACTGATTTTGTAAAGTTGCCAATTGCAGCGACATTTGTTTTAATTGTCCCAACTGAGAAATTTTATTATCTAGTTCTCGTCTGCGATTTGCTAATTGTTGTTCTAAAGTATTAATTTGGGCTGTTGGGTTAGCACTATCAGATAATTGTTTAACAATGTTATCAATTTGTTGAATTAATGTTTGCTTCTCTTTGAATATTGTTTGTAATGAATATTCTAGATCTTGACTTTTATTTCTGAATTGGGGATATTGCTCCTGTGCTGATAATAATTGTTGATGACGTAACTGCCAACTTTGACCTTGACGGACACTTTGACGCAGGTAATTATGTTGTTCATAATTATAGGCAATTTCTGAAATTTGCTGTTCTAAATTAGCGATTTCTTGGGCAAAATTAGAATCAGTTTGTCCCTGTTGTAGTTGTAATTGTAGTTGAGAAATATTTGTTGTTAATTCTGGTTTTTTAGCTATTAGTTGTGCTTGGCGTTTTAAGGCATCCTTAATTTGTCCTTGTTTGATTTCTGCCCAACGGAACTTATCCACCTCACTACGGGCAAGAGAGTGGTCTTGTTCACTATAATTAAGTTGTTGGAGATAGTGATCTAATTCTTGAATTTCCGCTTGTTTTTCCGGGGCATAATCACCAATTTCTAAAGAACGTTCTAAATGTTCTTTTTCAGAAATAATTTGGAGTAACTGTTGTTGGACATCAGTTGTAGCTTGTAACTGTGCGGCTAATTGTCCTCGTTTTTCCCGCAATGAATCATAACCGGATAACTTTTGGGATATTTCTCGATATTCCTGTCTGAGTACCTGAATTTCCCGATCTGAAAACGCCATTTGTTCCCGGACTACCCAAAATTGTCCTTGAGTATCTTCATATTCTGATTGAGTTTTTTCGATAACTTTGCTCCAATGATGTTCATCTAAAGGACGTTCACATAAAGGACAAAGAGCATCGGGATTTTGTAACATTTGCAATTTTTGTTCTAGTTCTGCTAATAACTTTTCATAATCTCCTTGGTGAGCTTGTAACCGTTCAATAAAATGTCGTCTTTCCTGGCCTTTTTCCTGAACTCTTTGTAGATAAACGCGCTTTTTTTCTAATTCTTCAATTTGCGTTCCTATTTCTATTAATGCTTGTTGTAATTGGGGTTGACGATGGTGTTGATTTTGTAATTGTTTTTCTGTGGCTTGGATTTGCTCTAATTTTGCTACTAAACTAGCATGAGTACGATCTAATTGAGTTTGTAATTTTACCCTTTGTTGTAATAATGGTGTTACTTGCATTTGCAATTGATCTAAATTAGCTAAATGCTGACGGGCATTATTTAATTGTGATAAAGCTGTTTCAATATCTCCAGATTTACTTAGGGTCTGAATAATTTCTTGTTCTTGTTGTTCTAAAGCTGCTAATTGAGCTTCAGCTTGTTGTAATTGACGTTCTAAATCTTGAGTTTGTTTATATAACTGTTGTTGTTTTTGTTGTTTTAAATTAGTAGCGCGGGTATGTTGTTCAAATTTACCGGACAAGATTTCTTCTTGAGATTGGAGATTTTGATATTGAGTATAACCGGCTTGAATATCAACTTCTTGATTTAAGATCTTTTCTAAGTCTGCTAATTGGGATTTTACAGCTATTTGTTCTTGTTGTAAGCGATCGCTATCTTGACTGAGATTATCATATCTTTGGCGCAAAAAATTTAATTGTTGTTCCCAATTTTGTCTTTGATGTTGAATAACTTGTAAACTTTGTAATTGACTATTTTCAAAGGTTTGTACCTGTTGTAAATCCTGTAGTTGTGCTTCTAATTCAGCGCGTTGATTTTCCGTTATTTCCCGTTGTTGAAGTTGAACCTTAATATTTTCTAAAGAACGTTCTAAGTCTTCTCCGCGTATTCTGTATATTTTAAAACTATTTTTTGCCCTTTCTTCTAGTTCATCATACTGATTTAATTTCAATAATTCTGCTAAAATTTCCTTACGTTCAGCGGGACGTTTGAGCATAAATTCATCGGCTTTTCCCTGACGCAAATAAGCAGAATTAATAAAAGTCTCATAATCTAACTTAATATGTTCGAGAATTACATCCTGAGTGGCTTTTAAACCCTTACCAGTCAAAGCACGAAAACCGGAAGTAGTTTCAATTTGAAATTCTAAAATACTAGTTCCACCCCTGACCCGGTTGCGAATTACCCGATAAGTTTGCTGACCACTTTGGAAAGTGAAATCAATGCGGACTTCTTTCGCGCCAGAATGAATGACATCATCCTCAACAGTAGCACGGCTTTCGCCCCAAATTGCCCAAGTAATAGCTTCTAAAAGAGAAGATTTTCCCGCACCATTAGAACCACAAATACACGCCGTATGCAAACCGCTAAAATCTAAAGCTGCATCACGGTAACTGAGAAAGTTTTTAATGATAAGTTGAATTGGAATCATTCAAGCTATTGTGCCACATTGACAATTTTGATTGTTAAGAGTACAGATGCACTTTTTGTTAGTTTAGCTATCTAATAGGCATATTTCTAGTTTTAAAGACATCAATTTTACAAAAATTTACAATCTCAAGACAATTTTTTTTAAAATGTCAGGGAAAGTGATTGTTAAAATTGCGGTTTGGGTTCTGGGTAAATGAACTACCATTGGGTTAAATCATTCTATCGTAAATATTTTAGGAGAAAAACCCTCATAACTTGTGCTTTTGCTCTCAATGTAGTAAATCACTAATCAAGTTATGATAGTAAATAGTCTGCTTGTAAATTATGAAGGTTAAAGAAGTTCTCAAAATCCTGGAAGCAGATGGTTGGTATATAGATCGCATCAGAGGTAGTCATCGTATCCTCAAACATCAAAGCAAATCAGGTATCGTAGTTGTACCTGGAAAACCAAGTGATGATATTCCAGTCGGTACACTTTCATCAATTTGGAAGCAAGCAAAATTATGAACGAAAAAATGATTGAGTACATAGTCATCTACGAACGTGGCCAAACAAACTGGGGCGCTTATGTTCCTGACTTACCTGGTTGTGTCAGCATTGGCGATACCTTAACAGAAGTACAGGAAAATATTAAAGAAGCGATCGCATTATACCTAGAAGTATTAAAAGAAGATGGACAACCCATACCCGAACCATCTACAGAAGTTGGCAAAGTTGCAGTGACAATATAATCACAGCTACCAGAAAAAAATCCACCATGCAAACACTGGCCATCACTGAAACTATCACCACCATTGCTGAAGCAGAAAAACGATTTGGCTTGAGTCGCAGCAAATCTCAGGATTTTTTTACAGAATGGCATAATCAATTACCTGAAATTAATCCCAATGACCGTACTAACCTAGAAATTCTCTGGAAACGTTATCTTTATCATCGTTCAGGTGGGCATTTATTAGAAAGTACAGTAATGCTATTACTCGTTTCTCCATTACTTACCATTGCAGGTTTATATGATCCACCTTTTCGCATCAAAGCAGAAGAATCTGTACAAATAACAATAGCTGATAGCGAAGAAACCCTCCAGGGTCGAATAGATTTACTGGTATTGCAAGATCAACTATGGGTAATCGTTTTAGAATCCAAAAAAACTATGTTATCAGTTTGGTCAGCATTGCCACAAACCCTGGCTTACTTAATGGCTAGTCCCAACCCTAATCTACCCAACTTTGGAATGTTAACCAATGGCGACGATATTGTGTTTGTCAAACTAGAAAATAAAAACTATGCCATATCACGAGTATTTGCCCCACTATCTACCCAAAGCGAATTAGAATCTGCCTGTCAAGTTCTGTGCAAAATTGCCGAAATAGTAAAATGATAAAAAAGTGTAAAATTAGGGAAAGAGGAAAAATACTATGCTAACCCAAACAGATTACGCCCTCTGGATTGAAAAGACAATTAATCTATTGAAAGAGCAAAATTATCATAGTGTTGACTGGGAAGACTTAATTGAGGAGATTGAAAGTTTGGGAAGGAGTCAAAAGCGAGAATTGCGAAATCGGCTCATCACAATGCTAGAACATTGTCTTAAACTTTGTTATTCAGACTACGTTCAAGACTACCGTAGTTGGACAGAAACAATTAAGCGTAGTCAGCGAGAATTGAAAGGCTTATTGGAAGACTCTCCCAGCTTAAGACCGTATTGGGATGAAATATTTATAGAATGTTATATCAGCGCATTAACGACTCTGCGAGAGAACTCTGATTATCAATCTTTTTCTTTTCCTGATAATTGTCCTTTTCCTCAAGAAATAGATCAAATTTTGCAACAACCTTCTTGGCGGAAGTAGTCAGTGTAATTGCTTGGCGAGTTCTCCCCAAAATTGCCGAAATAGTCAAATAATGCAAAAAAGCTCAGTAATACCTTCACAACTTCTGCTTTTCCTCTCAACGTAGCAAACCACGAATCACGTTATGATAGTGGATAGTCTGCTTGCAAATTATGATTGAGTGAATTATTCCGACTCCGCTAATGAAATTGACCCAGGGTCAATATTCCCCTTTGAATTAGATCAATTCCAGAAAGAAGCGATCTCCTCCCTCAATGCTGACCGTTCAGTAGTCGTCTGCGCGCCCACAGGTTCAGGAAAGACCTTAATCGGGGAATATGCCATCTATCGCGCCTTATCTCGCGGGAAACGGGTATTTTACACCACTCCCCTCAAGGCGTTATCTAATCAAAAACTTCGAGACTTCCGCGAAAAATTTGGTTTTGACCAAGTTGGACTCCTGACCGGAGACGCTTCCATTCACAGGGATGCCCCAATTTTGGTTATGACTACAGAAATTTTCCGCAATATGCTCTATGGCACACCCATAGGTCAAATCGGGATCTCTTTAACTGATGTTGAGGCTGTAGTGCTGGATGAGTGCCACTACATGAATGATCGTCAACGCGGTACAGTATGGGAAGAATCAATTATTTACTGTCCTCGGTCTGTCCAACTTGTAGCCCTTTCCGCTACAGTTGCCAACAGTGACCAACTCACCAGTTGGTTAAATCATGTCCATGGACCAACAGACCTGATTTACTCGGATTTTCGTCCCGTTCCCCTCGAATTTAACTTTTGTAATCCCAAGGGCTTATTTCCCTTATTAAATGAAACTAATACCAAAATTAACCCCCGTTTAGTCAAAAAGGCTAAAAAAGGATATTGGGAAAAGGGTAAGGCTGGTAGACCAGAACCGCCTGGTATTATTTATACCCTTAACCAGCTTCAGGAACGGGATATGCTTCCGGCAATTTATTTTATCTTCAGTCGTCGGGGCTGTGATAAAGCCGTCGAAGAAGTTGGTGATTTATGGTTGGTTAATAATGATGAGTCTCAAATCCTGCGCCAACAGATTGATGATTTTTTACGACGCAATCCTGATGCAGGTAGGGTTGGACAAGTCGCCCCACTATATCGAGGTATAGCTGCTCATCATGCTGGCATTCTACCAGCTTGGAAAGGATTAGTCGAAGAACTTTTTCAACAGGGATTAATTAAAGTAGTATTTGCCACCGAAACCTTAGCTGCGGGAATTAATATGCCCGCACGAACTACAGTAATTTCTACTTTGTCTAAACGCACTGATAATGGACACCGCTTACTCAATGCTTCGGAATTTCTGCAAATGGCAGGGCGAGCAGGTCGTAGAGGTATGGATCTACAAGGTTATGTAGTTACATTACAAACCCCTTTTGAAGGTGCTAAAGAGGCATCCTATTTAGCAACATCTAAAGCAGATCCTTTAGTTAGTCAGTTTACACCCAGTTATGGCATGGTTTTAAATCTGCTACAAACCCACACCATAGAAAAAGCCAGAGAACTAATAGAACGCAGTTTTGGACAATATATGTCTAATTTGCATCTACAACCAGATTTTGAAGAATTAGCGCAATTTAAAGCCGAATTATCGCAAATTCAGTCACAACTGGCAGCAATTGATGAAAATGAATTAATGGTATATGAAAAATTGCGTCAACGACTGAAGGTAGAACGCCAAATTTTTAAAACCTTACAAGAACAAGCACAGGAAGATAGACAGGCACAATTAGCAATGATGCTAGATTTTGCCATATCTGGAACTATGTTAAGTCTCAACGACAGAAACGCTATGTCACCCCTCCCAATCACAGTAGTGCTGGTTGACAAAGCTGTAAATATTGGTGAAACCTCTTACTTTGTCTGTTTGGGTCAAAATAACCGTTGGTATGTAGCAACATCGGCGGATATATTAGATATGTATGCAGAAATGCAGCGAGTAGAAGTACCTGATGATATTATACCACCTTCAGAATTGAGCTTAAAACGAGGACAATCAATTCGTGGTGATGAAAGTACAATTGCTATCGCTCAAAGCATACCCAACCCTGAAGAATTTAATCATCTACCGACGGAAGTAAAAGAACAACTCAGTCGCTTAACTGCGGTTCAAGAACAGTTAGAAAACCATCCCATCCAAAAATCAGGAAATATTGCCAAAATATTTAAAAATAGGGCGCGTTGTGTCGAATTAGAGGCAGAGATTGAACATTTAGAAGAACAAGTATCACTACAATCCCAAAGATATTGGGAAGAGTTTCTCTGTTTAATTGAAATTTTGCAGTCCTTTGAATGTTTGGATAATTTAGTTCCCACAAAATTAGGCGAAATTGCGGCGGCCATTCGCGGTGAAAATGAATTGTGGTTAGGTTTAGTTTTAGCTAGTGGGGAATTAGATAATATTGGTCCCCATAACTTAGCCGCAGTTATAGCCGCTTTAGTGACTGAAAGCCCTCGTCCAGATACTAAAGTTGATTTTAATCTATCCCCAGAAGCAGATGCAGCTTGGTTAACAGTACAACCTATTCGCCGTTCTGTATTAAAGGTGCAGTATCGTCATGGAGTGGCTTTACCGGTAGGTTTGGAAACTCGCTTTATCGGCTTGATTTCTTTGGTGGAACAATGGGCGTTAGGGGTAGAATGGAAGGCATTATGTGAGAAAACCACTTTAGATGAAGGGGACGTGGTGCGAATTTTACGCAGAACTTTGGATTTATTATCCCAGATTCCTCATGTTCCTAATTTACCAGAGATGTTGCGGCGCAATGCTCAACGGGCTATGCAGTTAATTGATAGATTCCCTGTGAATGAAGTAATGGAATAATTAGGGAATAGGTAAGAGGTAAAGAACAAGAGGCAAGAGGGAGAAAAAAAGAAAAATATTCTTAATTCCTAATTCTTAATTCTGACTGCTTGACTCTGTGATTTTTATCTGACAGAAAATGCCTCACTAAAACGTCGAGTAATCGGTTCAATAATGAATGTTAAAACCGATTTCTTGCGCGTGACTATTTCAGCATTAGCAGCCATACCTGGATTAAATTCCACTTGTTGTCCTCGCACATTCAAAGAATGTTTACTTAATTTAATTCTGGTAGGAAAAACTAGGCCTAATTCTTTATCAATAATGGCATTAGGACTAATTTGTAATACTTCACCTTCAACTACACCAAATTCTTGAAAGGGAAAAGTGGCGATTTTGACTTTTGCTTTCATTCCCTGATTAATAAAACCAATATCACGGTTTAGAACTTTTACTTCTAGAAGCATTTCTTCTCCTTCTGGTAAAATTGATAGTAGTTCTTCTCCTGATTGTACTGGACCTTTAGTAGCTTTAATTTTGTAAATTATTCCAGCAACGGGGGCTTTAATAGTTTCTCTATCTTTTTGTTGTTTGGCTTGTTCTAATTGACCAGCAACAGTAGTTAATTCTTCTTTACGTTTGTTGATTTGGGTGAGAATTTCACTTTGACGTTCTGAGGTTAACCGAATGTTTTGACTTAGCGCTGTTTGATAAGCCTGTTCTGCTTGATTTATTTCTTGCAATTGAGCAGCAATGTCTTTTTCTAAAGAGGTAATTTTATCTTTTGCTTCTGTTAAATTGTTTTGATTTTTGGTAATTTCATCGGCATTTCTAATAATATCTGCATTGGCACGATTTAATCTTTCTTTAGCATCTAAATAATCAACTCTGGTTAAAGCACCTGGTTCAAATAATATCCGCAGATTTTCTTCTCTTTGTTGGGCAATAGATAGATTATTATCTAACATAGAACGCAGACTTTTGACATTCTCTAAGTTTTTTTGCACATTGGTAAAACTGATTTTTGCATTGGCTAAATTTTCTTGTAAGCGACTCAAACGAACTTTGGCTTGGTTGAGAATAAAATGTTGACGTTTGGCTTCTGCTGCTGCTGCTGCTTGTTTAGCTTTATAGTCTAATAAACGAGAGTTTAAAAGTTCATTTTGTAAAATTGTTCCCGTAGTTTTACCACCAGAACGTTCAGATTGTAATCGCTGTAAATCATCTTCAATTAATTTACTAGATTTAGCTAGACGGTTAATATCTATTTGTTGAAAATTGGGATCTCTTTGAATGAGAATTTGATCTTTTGTCACTTGATCACCTTCTTTTACTTTGACTGCTAAAATAGCACCATTACTCAAAGCTGTCACTGGTCTAACTTGGGTAGAAGCAATTAATTCTCCTGTAGCTGTAGCAACTTCATCAATTTCTGAAAAATGTGCCCAGGAAATTGTTCCCAATATAATAAAACTAATTGTTCCCGCTAACAATCTTGTATAAAGTGCTGGTAATTCCTGTACAGCTTTGCCCAATTCATAGGATAATTGTTCTTCTGGTTTCGCAAATCTTGCTTTTGTTTGACGCGCTTGTACTGCATTTGCAGCTAGGGAAAATTTCATAATTTGTCAGTTTTGTTAGTTGTTTTTTTTATTGAGTGATCTGAATTTAAGGCCAGTTTTATAAAACTAACTTCTCCAGAGGAAACCGCTTAACTTGGTAATTTTGTACAGCTACATTAGGAATTTTTCTGAGCAACAACTAAATATTAAATGGTAATCTATGCTAATCTAAAATATTGTTATGTAAGTCACTACTTTTAATATATCCACCTTTGAGAAGTCGGGAATTTATGTCCATCGTCTTGGTGATTTTGATGATATAATCCGGTTTATCCGTATTTATTTCTACAATTAGAAGCAAATTTCTCTACAATATACGTTAATAGGCTGGTGGCTTACTGGCCAAAAAAAGTAAGGAATTAACTGTATGATTAATCACAGCAAAGCTATCGCCTCTCGTCAAGAGGGCAAATTTTCCGGTGTTGGTGGACTTGATTTATACTACCAAAGCTGGCATCCTGGAGGTGAGGTGAAGGGAATCTTAGCCATAGTACATGGACTCGGAGGACACAGCGGACTTTACAGTACAATAGTTGAATATTTGTTACCAAAAGAATATGCTATCTATGGGTTTGATTTACGTGGTCATGGACGTTCATCTGGTCAAAGAGGTTATATTAATAACTGGGCAGAATTTCGTGATGACTTACAAACTTTTCTCAATTTAATTCAACAACAACAACCAGGATATCCCATTTTTCTATTAGGACATAGCATGGGAGGAGTAATTGCTTTAGATTATACTCTCCGTTATGGACTAGATAAATCTACGTTGTTAGGTGTGATTGCTTTTGCTCCCAGTATTGGGAAAGTGGGAGTACCACTGAGTCGCTTAATTTTAGGTAAGTTACTCTCCCATATCTGTCCGCATTTTTCCCTAAATATCGGTTTGGATTTCAGCGCGGGTTCACGAGATCAAAAAATTTTAGATTCCTATACTCAAGATAAATTCCGTCATACTCTCGCTACTGCTAGGCTATCTACGGAGTTTTTTGCCACAGTGGATTGGATTCATACTCATGCTAAAAAATGGCAAGTACCACTGTTAATTTTACATGGAGGTGCAGATAGAATCGCTTTACCAGCAGGAAGTGAAATTTTTTACCAAAATGTTGTCTATCCAGATAAGTTAAGAATTGAATATCCTGGTGGGTATCATGATTTACACTATGATATCAATTATCTACAGGTAATTACTGATTTAGCTAATTGGATGGATCAACATTTACCAACTTCGGTAAGTAGATCAACACAATAGAACTAAACTGTGTAAAAAAACGTAAAATCGCTGAAAACTTCTTTACTCTTGCCTTTTCCCCCTTAATTAATCCGAAATAGATAAAAACCAATCAGCACAAGAATAAAAATCATGGTTGTAGAATAGACAATTACATCTTTTACTAAAAAAGAAATCCAATCTTTTCTTAATTCTTGTTTAAATTTGAGCTCTCTTAATTTACGCTCAAGTTCTATATCTTCCTGATCTGGTAATCTACTGTAGGGGATAATTTGTATATCCTCAATAGCTTCTGCGGAACTATTGGCACTTTCCCAGTTATCTAATGTAGAATTAGATTCATTCAAAATGATTGGCAAATTGTCCTGATTACCATTTTTAATCTCTTTTTTAAGCACCTTTTTTGTAATTTTGACGATTAGATCTTCTAAGTTTTTATCCGCCATATTTGGTACAATTATATCTTTTGAAGAGGGGAATAACAATATTAACTAAAAGTATAAAAATCCGGTTTAATTTTTGAAAAAATTACCAGATACGTAGAGTGTATTAACTATAGCGTCACGCACCATAATTAGGGTTTTCGGTGTTATAAGTTACATATTTAGCGGGCAAGATGCCCGCACCACAGGAGGTTCATGATTTAACTTTATACCTCATAAGAGCGGAAACCGCTGTATTACCTGCGTGGACTAGTCATACTCACCCTACAATACCCTGTTTTTTCTTGCCCCTGACTACTGATTTCTAATTTGGCAAATTACAATTCACCGATAATTTCTGGCTGATTTAACTCATCAGACATTTCGATAATTGCCCTTAGTACAGGCTTCATGATTGAATCTTCGTTATTTTCAAAATCTTCATAACGTCGCCGTTTAGCACGATTTGCGACCTGGACAGTAATGCGATAGCGATTTGATGCAGCACTAATTAATTCTTCTGAACGGTGCATGATTTGAGATTGAGTTGTCTCGAATTTGGAACGCTTAAGCATAATTGATAACTATGGAGATTCTATTCTAGTTTACTCGGATTTTTCAAATTTAGATATGGGAATCGGAATGATCCTTGGGAAATTTGTCTAACTAAAATAATGAGACTGAGAATTTGTCGTAATTGTTGGATTTGCTGTTGAAGTATTCTATTTTCTAGACGGAGATCCTGAATTTTTTCTTTACTTAGATAAATATTATCTGGTGCTGTATGTAAAGCTTCATAACTAGCCCGTTCAAATTGATTAAATGTATCTGTTATCAACACTAGAGAATTTTTTACTTTTCGTAATTTTTGAGCCAAGTAAAGAAGTATGCAGGAAATAAGAAGATTAATCAGAATAACAATAGTTGCCATTGTTTATTTTTAGGTATAATACTATCAAATAAGATTACTATAGAATTTTGTTAATACTCCTTTTCTAGTTCCTGCCATGACCGAAAGCACAAAAGCAATAGTTGTATTTGATATAGATGGGGTTATCCGTGATGTTAGTGGCTCCTATCGTCGCGCTATATCTGATACGGTGGAGTATTTTACCGTCTCAGCCTATCGTCCCACCCCTGTAGACATTGATAACCTCAAATCAGAAGGAATTTGGAATAATGATTGGGAAGCCTCCCAAGAATTAATTTACCGTCATTTTATGAGTCAAGGACAGCAACGGGAACAAGTACAATTAGATTATCAAAAAATTGTTACTTATTTTCAAAGCCGTTATCGTGGTACAGATTCTGAAAATTGGAACGGATACATTTGTCATGAACCTTTATTAGCACAGCCTGGTTATTTTCAAGAACTCACAAAATCTGGTATTGCTTGGGGTTTTTTTAGTGGTGCTACGCGGTTGAGTGCTAACTATGTTTTAGAAAAACGTTTGGGGTTACAGTCTCCTGTTTTAATTGCTATGGAAGATGCACCTAGTAAACCAGATCCTGCCGGACTTTTTGCTACTATTAATATATTAGAAAATGGTAGTGAGCAAAAACAAACTGTTGTATATGTAGGTGATACAGTAGCAGATATGTATACTGTGAACAAAGCAAAAGTTATAGATAATTCTCGAACTTGGTTAGGTGTGGGAGTTTTACCTCCTCACGTTCAGGAAACAACAGAACGACGTGAAACTTATGCACAGACACTGATGAAAGCTGGAGCCAAAATAGTGTTTAATAATGTGCAGGAATTAACTATTAAGACGATTTATACATTATCATTGTAAGGGTGAAAAAGCGGCAAATAAGTTTTTCTGAAAACTAGCATTATTGAGGGTAAATTATTTAAAGTGCAGTGGTGCAACGCTTATGCACTTGGAACAGCTTAAGATATTGATCTAGATTTTTCGGAACTGTTTTATTGTAATATTATTGCGTCGGACTTTTACTTAAGTCAGTATCAAGGCAATTATGATTAGATCTTGGATGATAATTGGCATTATAGCATTCTTAGTCGGTTTTGCTGGTAACTGGATTACACCTAACCATAGTCAATGGTTTCGACAATTACAAAGACCTAGATGGTTAACCTTTGAATCAGTAATCCCACTGATTTGGACTATAATATTTATTTGTGGTGCTTGGTCAGCTTATATTATTTGGGAACATAAACCAAATACTGATGTAACCCGCTTAATGATGGGTTTATACCTACTACTAGAGATATTTACTATAGCTTACACCCCTGTAATGTTAAGTCTTCGGAGTCTCATTGCCGGTACAATTATCGGTGGTACAGGATTACTAATTTGTCTGTTAATTACACTAGCAGTATTACCAGTATCCTTTTTTGCGGCATTACTATTATTACCCTATTTACTGTGGAGTCCCATAGGAACATACACGACATGGCAAATGAGTCGGATTAATCCTCAGGACGCTTAAAGCGGGAAATTTGAAAGTCTTAATCATCTTTAGACAACAATATATTACAGTATTGCTCCGTATTCTGAAGTACAGATATTAATGATAAAACTGTTGTGGTGCGGGCATCTTGCCCGCATAATTTATACCTCTCTCAAACTGAAAGTCCTATATATTATAAAACCGAAGATTTATTTTCTGTTGTCTGAATGAAAGTTTGAAAATCCCCATTAGGTGTCCATTGAACCGCACCATCTTGACCAGTAAAGAAAAGTTTTGTTTGTTCTTTACTTAGAGAAGATAATGTTTTATTATCTAGATTATTAGCAGGAGGAATGCCTACAGAGTGCTGCGCTATAGCTATTTGTGGTTTCAGGGCTAAAACTAGATCTGGCAAAGATTCTGATGGACACCACAGCACTTGAGGAGAAGACAAATCTCCGCTTTTGATCAATTCTTTAATTTGTTGAGATTTAATATTACCGACTAATAACCAATTTTGATGGAAAATTTGCAGTTTTAAAATCGGTACTTGGTCATTAATTAATTGTGCCGTAATTGTCGAATTATTTATAGGTTGACCAAGTGGTAAACTTTGATAGAGTCCTTGTTGTTTTTGGAGTTCTTTTTGCAGTAATTGAGTGGCAATATTGTTTTCTAATTGAGGAGTATATTCATAGAAATTTTTAATTGGTAAACTTTGCATAATTTCCAGCCAAGCATCATGAGTATAACCTGGAAACTTACTAGCGATCGCCCAATTAATTTGATTTACCCCTTGCTGTCTTAAAAATGGTAAAATCGTAAATCTACCTGTACCTTCATTACCGCTATTAATGATAGTAACATTCCCTCGATCTTGAATTACTAAAACAGGTTCATTTTTAGTTTCTAACAAAGTAATTCTCTGCAAATTATTATGAGAATACCAAAGGGGAACAAGTACCAAACCGACCATAATAAAACCCGCAAACCACCAGCGTTTTTGCCACCACCGAACTAGCCAAATTAAAATCAGTAACAGATAGATAGTCAACATTTGCCAAATTGATATACTCCCAACTGGGATCTGACTTCCTGGTAAATGATCGAAAAATTCCACCATTTGAATTAACCAATGGGTGGGATAATATAAAAAACTGGCTAAAGTGCCACCAAAATCTGGAGAAATCAAACTTACCAAACCGCTAATCATTCCCCCAAGACTAATAATAGAAATAAATGGAGTCGTGAGGATGTTTAGAGGCACACTATAAACTATAATCACACAAGCAAACTCCAGGAGTCGGGGTAAAGTCCAAATTGTGGCTGCTAAAGGTACAGAAATTAAAGAAGCAATTGTTGGTGGTAGCCAATCTAAACGTTGATCTATTACTGGTGCAGTGACAATTAACCCTAATGTAGCTAAAAAACTGAGTTGAAAACCTAAATTCCAAATCCATAGAGGATTAAACAACAATAAAAATGTTGCTGCGATTAACAAAGACCCCAATTGTTTAACATTTCTTTCTAACCCCAAACTTGCTAAAACCGCAAACCCCATAATTACGGCTCTTAATACCGCAGGTTCAAAACCTACTAAAAACAAAAATACAATCAAACTCAAACCACCCAGGGTAATCTGCGTAGCTTTATTTGTACGTCTTGTTAGCTGTAAAACTACACCTAAAATTAGAGAAGTTTGAAACCCAGATGCAGCTAAGGCATGAGCTAAACCAGTCCTGACAAATAAATCTCGGATATCATAGGGTAAATCAACAGCCTTACCACCTAAAACCATTGCACTGACAAGAGGACCTTCAGGAACACCTAATAAGCGAGATTGCGATCGCCCAATTTTCTCACGAATTTGCCACCATCCCCAGGGACGTTGATCATCCAGAATATTAGTCTGTCTACCAATTAAACCCGTAAAAGTCCCCTCTTGCCGCAGATACTTCTGAAAATCAAAACCACCAGGATTGGAAGCCGCTGTAGGTTTATACAAAAATCCAGTTACCGCAATTTGTTGTCCAGGATATAAACCAGTAGATTGCAATATTGGCACAGTCACATATAACCTACCCGTCACCCCCTTTGGTATCTCTGCAGGTCTTTGATTATTTTTTACCTCATCTAACTGAGTTGCTGCTAACCAAAATTGTCCTCGTTGACTACGAGTTATTCGCGGATTGCTATCCACAAAACCGTGTACAATCACCAGTTGTTCAAGATTGCTCTTATCCTCAACCACAAACCGACTAATATCCTTAATTCCCGGTTGAGGTACACGCAATTGAAAATAAACAGTAGCTAACAAACCCACCACACCAGCTATTAACCATATTTTAGGATGGGGAGCATCTATCCAGTCATTAGCAACAGCCTTATTTTTACCAACAGCACCTGCTCTTTTCAGTGCCAATTTCCGTAAATTAGTATATATTGGGCGAAATAAAACAGACCCCAGGACACTCAATAATAAAATCCATACACCACCTCCAGGAATTGCGGTAAATAGCAAACCCAAAATATAACTAAGACAGATAATTATTCCACTTGTCTCGATCATAAATCACAATAAATGCCAAAACACCCAGTTCAGAGAATATTGTATAAATATTTAACCAGCTTTGGAAAGATATAATTCATCTTTGGTGGTTTTAGCGATCGCCACATCACAAAGAGATACTTAAATTTAACGCTAATGCAGCATGAAGAAACATTACCAATATGCTAAAAAGATTGATTTTCAGTGTTTAAATCGTAATTATTAATTAATTTAACATAATAAAAATCTTATTTCGTAAGGCTACTTAGCCAAAAAGAAGGAATATAACTGAGGATTTTGTGCGTTACCATGCTTAATCTGGTAACGCCAAATCAGAGTCTATCTTGTCTCAACCATAGTTTTCAGCAACGGAAAACCTAACTTTTCCCTTTGTTCAACATATAAATGAGCCACTTTCCTAGCTAAATGCCGAATCCTGGTAATATAACGAGTCCGTTCTGTAACCGAAATTACCCCTCTAGCATCCAGCAAATTAAAAGTATGAGAACACTTGATTACATAGTCCAAACTAGGTAAAACCAGTCCTCGCTCTGTTAATTGAGTAGCTTCCTGCTCATATAAACCAAACAAAGTCAGCAACATCTCAGGATTTGAAGATTCAAAATTATAAGTACACTGTTCAATTTCACCCTGAAGATGAACATCACCATAAGTAATGTTATCAGTCCATTGAATCTTAGTAATAGCCTCCACTTGCTGAAGGTACATCACCAAACGCTCTAAACCATAAGTAATCTCAATAGATACAGGACGACAATCAATACCACCACATTGTTGAAAATATGTAAATTGAGTAATTTCCATCCCATCTAACCACACTTCCCAGCCAGTACCCCAAGCGCCCACCGTCGCATCTTCCCAATTATCCTCCACAAAGCGAACATCGTGATCTTCAGGACGAATCCCCAAAGCCCGTAAAGAATCAAGATAAATTTCCTGAATATCATCTGGTGATGGTTTAATCAATACTTGATATTGATAATAATGCTGAAAGCGATTCGGATTTTCCCCATAACGGCCATCTGTGGGACGACGACAAGGCTCAACATAAGCCACAGCCCAAGGTTCTGGACCCAAGGCTCTTAAAAACGTATGGGGATTCTTAGTCCCCGCTCCCTTCTCCATATCATAGGGTTGGGCAATCAAGCAGCCACGCTGTCCCCAAAACTCATGCAATATCGCTATTACGGACTGGAAATTCACTATCTGCTCTTCCTTAACTCAACAATTCTTAACCCATTGTGGACTAAACCCAGCATAGTGAGCAGTTTTCAGGCAAATAAAAACCAAGCCAAAACAAAGATAAAAACAGTAATTGACAAATCAAGGTAAAACTGATACAATGAATGGGTTTACCTACGCACAACAACATCTAGTTTGTATTGTGAGAAATCATAACTTATTCTGATAAGTGTAATTATCTTTACATATTGTTTATTGCATAAATAAAAGAAAAGCATTTGTTGTCAGTTTAACAACTGATTTTGGTGGACAGGGACAGGGGTTATTATGGAGTCAAGGATATCATCAAGTAAAACTATTTTGTGGGTTAGATAGTTTGACATCAGAAGTTTGTGGAATGGTGATTTGGACAAGGACACGACTATGAATATGGATAAAGAAACAGTAGAAGCAATTCCATCATGGATGAGTAGGAATAGAGATCTAGAGGATTTGCATTTTCCCAAATAATATCTGAATTAAAACAACAAAAAATAAAGCTTTCGTCTTAAGAATTAAAAATAGTGTCACTTTATAAATGCTAGAAAATGGTAATTGTAAAGTTGGCAAAGATGAGAGAGAAGTGGAAATTAGAGTAGTAGCATTTTGTGATATACAAACCAAGAGTGAATTGCGTTTAGCAACAAACTTATTAAAGGAAGAAGAAGAACAAGTTATTAATCAAGAGATTATGGAAATTTACATACAAATCAGTAGTGGGAAATTCTGACAAAAAATGCTGAAAGCTAAATATTTTTCATATTTACTGCCATAAGTTATAAATAATAATGATGCTTTTTGCAGATTTTCCTCAATTAATTAAATTTGATCGCTTAAACACTCATGTCTTCAAATCCTCAGTATCTTAGCGGTAACGATATTCGTCAATTATTCCTTGATTTCTACACGCAGCGAGGGCATCAACCGCTTCCAAGTGCTTCTCTTGTTCCTGAAGATCCGACTGTGCTGCTGACTATAGCAGGTATGTTACCATTTAAGCCGATTTTTCTGGGACAACGGACACCGGAATTTAAACGCGCTACAACTTCGCAAAAGTGTATCCGTACTAATGATATCGAAAATGTGGGACGCACTAAACGCCATCATACATTTTTTGAGATGTTAGGGAATTTTAGCTTTGGTGATTATTTTAAAGCACAAGCGATCACTTGGGGTTGGGAATTATCTACTCAAGTGTTTGGGATTTCCCCTGAAAATCTCGTTGTCAGTGTGTTTGAGGAGGACGACGAGGCTTTTGTCATTTGGCGCGATACTATTGGTGTAACGGAAAAACGCATCAAGCGCATGGGTGCAGATGATAATTTCTGGGTATCGGGTATTACTGGTCCCTGTGGTCCTTGTTCGGAAATTTATTATGATTTTCACCCGGAATTAGGTGATGATCATATTAATTTAGAAGATGATGGGCGTTTTATCGAGTTTTATAACTTGGTATTTATGCAATATAATCGGGATGCTTCAGGAAATTTAACGCCGTTACAAAATCAAAATATTGATACGGGAATGGGTTTGGAAAGAATGGCGCAAATTCTCCAAAAAGTTCCTAATAATTATGAAACAGATTTGATTTTTCCGATTGTTGAAACTGCGGCGAAAATTGCCAAAATTGATTATCACAAAAGTGATGAAAATACGAAAACTTCTTTAAAGGTAATTGGTGATCATGTCCGTTCTGTTGTACACATGATTGCTGATGAAATTCGCGCTTCTAATGTGGGAAGAGGTTACATTTTACGGCGTTTAATTCGTCGCGTCGTTAGACATGGAAGATTAATAGGAATTGCTGGAGAATTTATTAACCAAGTTGCAGAAACAGCAATTTCTCTTTCCGAATCAATTTACCCCAATTTGCGCCAAAGAGAAGCTGCTATTAAAGCGGAATTACAAAGGGAAGAAGTTAACTTCTTGAAAACTCTTGATAGAGGTGAAAAGCTATTAGCTGAAATTATCCAAGATATCAAACAAAAAGGATTAAATTCTATTAGTGGAGAAAGTGCTTTTACTCTCTATGATACCTACGGTTTCCCATTAGAATTAACCCAAGAAGTTGCTGAAGAAAATCACATTACTGTTGATGTTGATGGTTTTAATGCAGAAATGCAAAAACAGGTAGAACGAGCAAAAGCAGCACACGAAACTATTGATTTAACTGTTCAAGGTTCTTTGGATAAACTTGCAGAACATATTCACTCTACAAAATTCATTGGTTATACCCAATTAAAAACTACTGCAAAAATCGAAGTTTTATTAGTTGCTGGTGTTTCTGAAGAAGCCGCAGAAGCAGGAACAGAAGTACAAATTGTTCTCGATAAAACTCCTTTTTATGCTGAATCTGGGGGACAAATTGGCGATAAAGGTTATATTAGCGGTGATGGTGTTTTAGTCAGAATTGAAGATGTGAAAAAAGAATCTGATTTCTTTATTCATTTTGGATACATTGAACGTGGTACAATTAGAATTGGTGATGAAATTACCGCACAAATAGATCGGGGTTGTCGTCGTCGCGCTCAAGCTAATCATACAGCAACTCATTTATTACAAGCTGCTTTAAAGAAAGTTGTTGATGAAGGAATTTCTCAAGCTGGTTCTTTGGTTTCTTTTGATAGATTGCGGTTTGATTTTAACTGTCCCCGTGCTTTAACTGCTGAGGAAGTTCAACAAATTGAAGAATTAGTAAATAGTTGGATTTCGGAAGCTCATCCTGCTACAATAGAAGAGATGCCCATAGCCCAAGCCAAAGCTAAAGGTGCAGTGGCAATGTTTGGGGAAAAGTACGGTGATCAAGTGCGGGTGATTGATTTCCCTGGAGTTTCCATGGAATTATGTGGGGGAACTCATGTTAATAATACTGCGGAAATTGGCGTTTTCAAAATCATTGCTGAAGCCGGAGTTGCGTCTGGAGTCAGAAGAATAGAAGCGGTTTCTGGGGCTGCGGTATTGGATTATTTGAATGTGCGTGATATGGTAACAAAAGATTTGTGCGATCGCTTTAAGGTCAAACCCGAAGAAATACCCGACAGAATCACCACTTTACAAACCGAACTTCGCAACAATGAAAAAGAAATTCAAAGCCTAAAATCACAAATAGCAATTGTTAAATCTGACAGCTTATTACAGACTGCGGAAATAGTAGGAGAACATAAAATTATTGTTGCTCAAATGGAAGATATTGACGCAGAATCATTAAAAGCTGCTGCGGAAAGATTACTGCAAAAAATCGGTAATGGGGCGGTGGTTTTAGGTTCTATTCCCGAAGCAGGAAAAGTGAGTATTGTTGCTGCTTTTAGTTCTGAAGTTAATAAAAAAGGTGTACAAGCTGGGAAATTTGTGGGAACGATAGCGAAAATTTGTGGAGGTGGAGGTGGTGGAAAACCCAATCTCGCGCAAGCTGGGGGAAGGGATTCAAGTAAGTTACCAGAAGCATTAGAAACTGCGAAAAATGATTTGTTAGCAGCGTTGAAATAGGATTTAGATCCCCGATTTCTTTGAGAAGTCGGGGATCTAGATTTATATAGTCACTGCAACTTTACCTACTTGTGTAAAAGCTTCAGGTATAGGTTTTCCATCTTCTTTCAATACTTCCAAATACAATTCTATAGCTTCTTTAATTAGTTCCTCTGTTTCTTGTAGAGTATCACCACAGGCAACACATCCGGGTAAATCTGGAACATAAGCAGAATAATTACTACCTGCCCATTCATAGACTACTGCATAATTCTTCATTATTTGTCCTCCAGTTGTGCTTGGGAAAAAATACTCTTTCGAGTCCCTTCCGCTAAGTCTTTACTAAGTTTACCCGCTAATACCACGATACCCGATTTAATTTGATGTTTGAGGATACGATGACTACCTCTAATGCGATCTATATACCAACCATCTTCTTCTAGGATTTTGAGAACTTCTTTAACTTTCATTGTTTACTATCATAGCGTGATTAGTGATTTGATAAATTAAGCGTAAAAACACCAACTCATAAAGTATAATATATTCGAGCTACATAATAGACAATGTTATTTATTAAATTAGTTTCAGGAGTTGTATGATTTTTCGTATTTATAGAGCTAATTTTGAAGCTTATATGTATATCCAGGAAAATATAAAAAGAGATACAACACTTATTAAACTGTACAAAGAAGGTAGGAGGGATTTTTCTGATTATAAAGGTTATAAAATAAGAAGTATCAAAGAAACACAAACAGGAAAAAGAGAAATCGAAGAAAGAAATGCAGAATTATGTAATCAAGATATGAGAGAAATTATATTAAGTGGTTCAAATTTAAGTTATGCAAATTTGAAAAATGTGAATTTGGAAAAAGCGATAATAAAAACCGCAAACCTTTTTAAAATAAATCTCCAAGATGGTGATCTTATTGCTGCTGACTTAAGTGGTTCAAATTTATCTTCTGCATATTTAGAAAATGCTAACCTTAGTGATGCAATCCTGAGAAGTACGAATTTTAAAGGTGCAAAATTACAAAATACTAATCTATCTGGTGCTGATTTAAGTGGTTCAGATTTATCTTCTGCATATTTAGAAAATGCTAACCTTAGTGGTGCAATCCTGAGAGGTACAAGTCTTAAAGGTGCAAAATTACAAAATACTAATCTATCTGGTGCTGATTTAACGGATGCTTGTTTAGATCATACTCTTTTAAAAGATATGATTATTGATAATAATACCAAAATGAATCAAAAATATTATTTGATTTGGGAGATTACTAATAAAGGATTAGGAAATAGAAATCTCTCTGGACAAGATTTAAGTAGAGCTAACTTATCAGGATTAAATTTGAAAAAAGCTATATTAGAAAATACCAACTTAGCTCAAGCTAACTTAAAAAATACCAAATTGCAAAGAGCTATTTTAACAGGAGCTATTTTAACAGAAGCTAACTTAACAACAGCAAAATTAACAGGTGCAAATCTGAAGGGCGCAGAATTTACAAAATCCACAATTGTAAATGCTAATTTTGCAAAAGCTAATTTTGGCAACACTGATTTAAGTCAAACTAGAACTAAACTTACCAATGTTAGCACTTTAACAGGAGCATATTATAATGATGAAACTAAATTTCCTGAAGGATTTGATCCTAAAATTAAAAAAATGATTTGGTCGAATTATCAAGATCCTCAATGGATAAAAGATTTATTAAATAACAAAGGAGAACCACAAAAATGTCCGCCACAACGAGAAGGACAAGCAGAGTTTAAAAATGAATTAATACAAACTTATGGTTATAAATGTTTAATTAGTGGCTGTGAAATTGAGGAAATTATTGAAGCAGCACATATTATTCCTTATAGCAAGATTGAATCTCATGATGTAGCTAACGGATTACTTTTGAGAGTAGATTTGCATAGACTATTTGATAACTACTTATTAGCTATTCATCCAAAAACAAGAGAAGTTTTAATTTCTGAGAAAATAGAAAAAAACTATCAAGATTTTATAGGTATAAAAATAGAAAATCGTTTAACTGGTGAAGATGCTACTAAACAACAGGATGCTCTAAGATATCATTGTGAGCAATGTAATTGGATAGATAAGCGACTTCTTGAATAAGTCAGGGATCTGATATAATAAACTTGGTCATTATTTCTCTATTATCTTCATTGATAAACCATGCTAAAAAGTGTAAAAATAGAGAACTTTCGCTGCTTCAAATCTTTTGAACTTCAACAACTAGGTAGAATTAACTTACTGGTTGGTGAAAATAATAGCGGTAAAACATCAATACTAGAAGCTATTCAACTTTTATGTTCACGAACTGATCTTGATCCACTTACGGAGATTATAACTAATCGAGGTGAAGATTTTTGGGATAATGATGGAAAAGGAGAGTATCAACTTGATATTTGTCACCTTTTTTATGGACACGAGATAAAACCTGGTAGCAAATTTTCTATATCAGCTATTAATAATAATACTCAAGAAAAACTTGATATACTGATAGCAACGCTACCTGAGAATAATACAAGCTATGGTTATGATGAAACTCATATTTCTGAAGAAAATGTTAGTTCAAAGAATGAATATTTAGATGAGTTTAAAAAACTTGCTTTTATTACCGAATGGACAAACAATGAGCTACCACCAGAAAAGTTATCATTATATATATCACCTGATAGTGGACTCCCTATCAACTCTATTATGATGTTCCGTAATAGAAAAAGTTTAGGAGCAAGTATAACACCGAAAAGACAATTTGTTAAATCATCTTCTTTAACAAGAGAGGAAATGATTGATTTATTTGATCAATTAGTATTGACACCTGAAGAGAACATTATAGCGGAAGCATTAAATAAAATAGATTCAAAAATTAAACGTATTGCTCCTATTAGTTCTCAAAAATCAAAGTATTCATCAGATTCACGGGGAGGTTTTCTTGTGCTTCTGGCTGATGGTAAGCGTGTACCAATTGGCAGTATGGGAGATGGTATTTGGCGAATATTAGGACTCGCATTAGCTATAGTATCAGCTAAAGATGGTTATTTATTTGTAGATGAAATTGACACTGGACTCCATTTTTCTGCAATGTCTGATATGTGGAAAATGATTTGGGATACAGCGAAAAAATTAAATGTCCAAGTTTTTGCAACTACACATAATAGTGATTGTTGGAAAAGTTTGGCTGATATTGCACAACAAGAAAATGTAACTGATGATGGTATTAGGATTCATAGAATTGAAAAAGGTAAAGAAAAAAGTATAGTGTTTAATGAAGCACAAATTGTTATTGCTGCTGAAAGAGAATTAGAGGTACGTTAGCAATGGCAAAACATTATCACCCCAAAAGGCTATTAGTTGAAGGTCAAGATGATTTACGAGTCATACCAGAATTAATTGAAAAAAATGGAATTTATTGGGGAGCAAAAAAAGAGGAAGCAATTATATCAATTCAAGAATGTGGAGGTTATGAAAATATTACTTATGACCTGATATATACAGAATTACAAACTGGAAGATGTACACATTTAGGTTTGATAGTAGATGCAGATGATAATGCTTCTTTACGTTGGCAAAGTATCAGAAATGCTTGTTTGCAAATAGAAAGTATTTCTCATCTTCCTGAACAAATACCAGAAACAGGATTAATTATTAATACACAAGATGGTAAAAAAATTGGTGTTTGGATTATGCCAGATAATATCATCGAAGGGATGTTAGAAACCTTTTTAGGTTATATGATTCCAGAACAGGGAGAACATCTTTGGCAATATGCTCAGGAAGTACCAAGAGAAGCAAAAAATAAAGGTGCAAGGTTTTATCAATTGGTTTAAAGATTTGTATGATTTGTAATCTCAAAATTTAAAGATAACAACAACAATATCAGCAATCGGGGATCTGAGTATTATAATGATCTTGCCCTCATTATACTCACTATGAAAATCAATACCATACTCAATGCAGAACCAAAACCCCAATTTTGACTAGCACCAAGAAACTGATTATACACTAACCGCGCAGCAGTCATACTCGAAGCACCACCAAGTAATTCTGGGTCTATAAAATCCCCCAACCCCGTCACAAAAACTAGCAGCGAACCAGCAATAATTCCTGGTAAAACTTGAGGTACAGTTACTTGCCAAAATGTTTGTATTGGATTTGCACCCAAATCAGCAGCAGCTTCTAACAACTTTTTATCTAACTTTTCCAAAGAAGCATATAAAATTAATACCATATAAGGTAGCAAACTGTAACTCATACCAATTAATACCGCTGAGTTACTATTAAGAATATTCAAAGTAGGTAAGCTAAAACTAGTTAATATACTATTTAATAATCCTGTCGGACGTAAAATTGTAATCCATGCGTAAGAACGCAATAAAGAAGAAGTCCACAAAGGCAAAACAAAACCCAATACTAATAAATTTTGCCAACGTTTTGGTACTATTAAAGCAATCCAATAAGCAACTGGAAAACCTAAAATTAACGTAATAATCGTAGTCCCAAATGCCAACAAAAGTGAGTTGAATATCACTTTTAAATAAATCGGTTCAAAAATGCGAATATAGTTACCCAAACCACTGGGATTTACTAAATCACCTGGTCGAATATCCGGTACTAAACTTAACTCAAAAATTATGAATGTTGGCAAAATTAATAACATTAATAGCCAAATACCAGATGGTGCTAGTAATGCTAAGGGAGATAGCCAATTTCTCCAACTAGGTTTTAATTTCTCTGTTTTGTTGAGATTGTTAAAAGATGCCATTTGCAAATTATTAATTATCTATTATTTATCTTTTTACCTATGATCAATTACCCTTTTTTTAAGTTAGTAATTGAGTCCAATAGCGCTCATAAATTTCTGCAAATTTTCCCAAAGGAGCTACACGTTCACACTTTACTAAAAGTGATGCAGGTGGAAATAAGTTAGTATTTTCTTGAATTGCTTTTGGTAACAGTTCAAATCCTGCACGATTAGGAGTAGAAATATATAATCTTTCCGAAATTCTTGCTGCTACTTCTGGTTGCAAAATCAAATTAATCCAAGCATAAGCGCCAGCAATATTAGGATTAGATTTGGGAATGACAATAGTATCAGTCCATATTGAAGAACCACTACGGGGAATGACAAATTTGAGGTGGGGATTTTCCTTACAAATTTTCACAGCATCAGCAGAATAACACATAGCGATCGCTAAATCTCCCGCCAGAATTTTATTTTGCCAAGCATCAGTATCAAAAGCCGCAAGAGCCGGTTTTAATATCTGTAATTTCTGATATGCTTGTTTCACCTCATTTTCATTTTGTGAATTATAGGAATAACCTAACATTCGTAAAGTTGCACCCATTACCTCCCGCACATCATTGAGTAAGGTAACCCGTTTATTTAGTTTAGCTTGATTTTGCCAAAGATATTCCCAATCTTCAGGGGAATTTGTGAGTTGTTCTGAATTATATAATAAACCAGTTGTTCCCCAATTAAAAGGAATACTGTAACGGTTATTAGGGTCATAAGTAGGATTATGAAATTGTGAAAATAAATTATCTAAGCCAATTAAACGACTATGATCTATTTCCATTAATAACCCTTTTTCCGCCATCTTCTGTACCATATAATCAGATGGGTAGATGATACTATAAGTACCACCACCTCCGGCTTGTAACTTAGCCAACATCACATCATTGGATTCATATACATCTGCTATTACCTTGATCCCCGTTTGGGTCGTAAAGAGGGTTAACAATTCTTGATCCGTATATTGTGTCCATGTATAAATATATAGTTTATCACTTTGATTAGAGCTAATATAGTTTGAGCCTACCTTAGCTAGTTGCCAACCACAACCACCTAAAGATAAGGTAGAAAAGGCCGCCATTTTTTTGAGAAAATTACGTCTGTTAGTCATCTAATTTGCGTCTTGACTAATAGCTAAACAATCCGCTTTTTCCCACCAAACATAAATAGGTGTATTTCTATCTGGTAAACTACCATAAGTATTAGGTTGTAAAACATTGAGATTAATACCATTGATTAATTCCACAACATAATTAACATGAGTTCCTAAATACATGACATTAATTAGTCGTCCTTCAAAACAATTTGTGGGTATATTAAGTGGATATAGAGAAAGTTGAACCTTTTGAGGACGGACACTAACAACAACACTTTGGGATATTCCCAGAGGAGTTTGTTCACAGCGACCAACGATAATGGTTAAACCTGTTTTAGTAGAAATTTTTACAGATTCTGCATCTACATCTACAATTTCACCACTAAATAGATTAGTATCACCAATAAAACTAGCCACAAAAGGAGTTTGAGGACATTCGTAGATTTGACTGGGAGTACCAATTTGTTCTATTTTCCCTTGGTTCATTACAGCAATACGGTCAGATAAAGATAGCGCTTCTTCCTGATCATGTGTCACCATTACAAAAGTTAACCCTAAATTCTTGTGAAGATTAGATAACTCAACTTGCATCTCCTTACGAAGTTTCAAGTCCAATGCTCCCAAGGGTTCATCTAAGAGGATAACTGCGGGACGATTGACCAACGCTCTAGCTAAAGCTACCCGTTGTTGTTGACCACCGGAGAGTTGATTAGGAACACGGAATCCCAAACTTTCCATTTTGACCAGTTTCAAAGCTTCAGTAACACGACTAGCAACTTCTGATTTAGATATTTTTTGAAATCGCAGTCCAAAAGCAATGTTTTCCCAGACATTCAAATGATTAAATAAAGCATAACTTTGAAATACAGTATTTACAGGTCGTCGATAAGGAGGAACATCAGTCATTAACTGACCTTGAATGAGTAACTTACCAGCATCCACCCTTTCAAATCCAGCAATCAAGCGGAGTGTAGTTGTTTTTCCACAACCAGAAGGACCTAAAATACTAAAGAACTCCCCCTGTCTAACATTCAAATCTACTCCGTGGACTGCGGGTTCTTGGTTAAAAAACTTGAATACGTTATGCAATTCAACATCAAGTGGTTGTAATGGTTTTAAACCTCTTTGATTCTGCATCGCAGTTTGAGCCATAATTTTCAGTAGAATACCCTGTAGTATGAATAAAATCAACTTAATGTAGTCGGTGATTAATTGTCAATTGTCACTTGTAAGTTTTTCATTTGTTACCTATTACCTATTTACCCCGAAAGTTTTTTTGGTCTTATGGCTATTTTACCATCATTACTTAGTATAACAAAAAATACACGCACAGTTGGCCGTGGTGTCCAATCTACATTTATAATTTTATTCACATTATTAATGTTATCTGGAATCGGTGCTAGATTAATTTATTTGCAAATTGTGGAAGGAAAAAACCACAGACTACGAGCAGAATCCAACCGGATTCGGGTTATTCCCAAACAACCGGAAAGAGGTAACATTTTTGACAGAAAAGGTAAATTATTAGCCAGCACTCGTTATCCTCGGTCTGTGTACTTATGGCCAATGGCACATACCAAACCCTGCTGGTCAGTAGTTGGTCCACGTTTAGCAGAAATTCTCGACATCCCCCAAGAAGATATTGAAACAATACTGAAACAATCTGCTGTCAATCCTTCCTCACTCATTCGGATTGTTCGGAATTTAAACGAAGCACAGGTAACAGGACTAAAAGAATATGAAAACGAACTACCAGGAGTAGAAATAAATACGGAAGCTGTTCGTTATTATCCTCATGGTCGAGAATTAGCTCACATACTTGGATATACCCGGGAAATCACGGCTAAACAGTTAGAAAAAAAGAAAACAGAAGGCTACCGATTAGGAGATGTGATGGGTCAAATGGGGGTAGAAAAAGCCTATGAAAAATTGTTAAGAGGTGAATGGGGCGGTCAGCAAGTAGAAGTAGATGGTCGCGGTAGACCTCTAAGAGTGTTGGGAAGCAAACAAGCAAAAGCAGGTAATGATCTGCACTTGACAATAGATTTAGATATACAAATAGCCGCAGAAAAAGCTTTAGGTAAACGTAATGGCGCGATAGTTGCCATTAACCCTAAAAATGGGGCTATCTTAGCAATGGTGTCTCATCCCACTTTCGACCCGAATATCTTTTCTAAACAAAAACTTTCTCAAAAAGATTGGGAAACTCTGCAAGGTTCTGAACATCCTTTAGTCAATCGGGCTATTAGTGTCTTTCCTCCAGCGAGTACCTTTAAAATCGTCACGACAACGGCTGCACTAGAATCAGGTAAATTTTCTCCTGATACAGTATTGCAAACCTACGGTTCTTTAACTATTGGTGGGACTAGGTTTGGTGAATGGAATCATGCTGGTTTTGGACCATTGGGTTTTGTGGGCGCACTACAGTGGAGTAGCGATACTTTCTTTTATCAAGTTGCTAAACGAGTTGGTGGACCAACATTGATTGAATGGACTCGTAAATATGGATTTGGTCAAAAAACCGGCTTTGAATTTACTACAGAAGAGTCCAAGGGTTTAGTTCCTGATGAAAATTGGAAACAGAAAACATGGAAGAGAGCTTGGAGTATCGGTGACACTATAAATATGTCCATTGGCCAAGGGGCTTTACAAGCTACTCCTTTACAAGTAGCTGTGATGTTTGCTGTTCCTGCTAATAGTGGTTATCGAGTGCAACCCCATTTATTAAAGGATAATGAAGAATCTAAAAGCTGGAGAGAATCATTATATCTCAAACCCAGCACCATCAAAGTTCTGCGTCAAGGATTGCGGAAGGTAGTTCATGAAGGTACAGGTAAAGTATTAAATGTTCCAAATCTTCCCCCAGTAGCTGGTAAAAGTGGTACAGCGGAAGCGTGGAAGAAAGGAGTTAAAGAAAATCATGCTTGGTTTGGGGCTTATGCACCTGCGGATAAGCCAGAAATTTTAGTGGTGGCCTTTGCTGAACATTCTGGTGGTGGTGGTGGTAGTGTTGCAGCACCCATGATTTTAGAAATAATGGAAAAACATTTTGCTCGAAAATAGGTCATTGTGATTGCTAAGTAGTCGCCCAAAATAAATTTTCCTAGTCTAGTCAAGCTAAAAAAAAGACCCTGAAATTATCTTCAGGGTACATACACGTTTTTCAGGCATTAATAAACTCAATACTACTCAACCTCAAGAGATACTGCTACTACCTAAAGTAGAGTTAATGGAGATATTTTTGCCTTGAGTGAATAAGAAGTTACATTTAATCCACATTCCCCACAGGTGATTTATAAATAAAGACTTAAGATCAGCAAAATTGACCGAAAAGACGGGACACAAGCCCCGTCCTTCTAGGACGGCTTTATGTTAAAATTTGGTCATAGTCGCCTTATGGCATTGGGAGACTTTAAACGGACATGGAGGGACGATAAGACCACTTGTGGCGTGTTTCATTGAAGTGTCAAGAATCACCGCACCTTCAGGTCGGTGAGTATGTCAAACTCTAGAAATAATTTATAGCAATACCCCGTAATTTTAACGGGGACAATGTAAGCTACAAAACAACGATTATAGATTAAAGGATTACATAATCACTCAATCCGTACAATCTATGATCGTTTCTTATATTTATCTTGATCATCAGTTGCGATCGCGTCACAATAATAATTAAAACTATGTAATTTATCTTCACAATGTCCCTCTCCCAACTTACTCCTACCCTTTCTTCTCCCCACACCCCCACAGAAACCTACTGGGGATATGATTATGATTTAGTCATAGTCGGTGGTGGAATTGTCGGTTTAACCCTGGCCGCAGCTTTAAAAGATTCTGGTTTAAATATTCTCCTGATTGAAGCTAGAGTTGCATCAGTCGCAGTGGCTAAAGGACAGGCCTATGCTGTACATATGTTATCAGCCCAAATTTTCCAAGGAATTGGTGTATGGGACAAAATTCTCCCCAATGTCGCTAAATATAATCAAGTTCATCTCTCTGATGCTGATTATCCTGATGTAGTTAAATTTCAAACTGATGATTTAGGTACACTGGAATTAGGCTATGTAGCGGAACATTACGCACTATTAGAACCTTTACAGGAATTTGTTCGCAATTGTGCAAATATAACTATGTTGTGTCCAGCAGAAGTGGTAAATACACAAAATCAGAGGGATATAGTAATTATTAATATTAAAATTGGCGACGAAAATCGGATAATTCGCAGTAAATTATTAGTAGCTGCTGATGGTTCTAAATCGCCAATTCGTCAAGCTGCGGGAATTAAAACTAAAGGCTGGAAATATTGGCAATCATGTATTGTAGCTTTTGTCAAGCCCGAAAAATCTCACAATAACACCGCTTACGAAAAATTTTGGTCAAGTGGTCCCTTTGCAATTTTACCTTTACCGGGAAACCGTTGTCGCATTGTTTGGACAGCACCCTGTGAGGAAGCAAAAGCTTTATGCGCTTTAAATGATCAGGAATTTTTAGCGGAATTAACTAAACGCTATGGTGAGCAAATGGGTAAATTAGAATTATTAGGGGACAGATTTATCTTTCAAGTACAATTAATGCAGAGCGATCACTATGTTCTCCCTAGATTAGCATTAATTGGCGATGCTGCCCATAATTGTCATCCTGTGGGAGGACAAGGTTTAAATTTAGGTATTCGTGACGCAGCAGCATTAGCTGAAATCATCCAAACAGCGCGGCAAAATCGTCAAGATATTGGTAATATTTCCATTCTCAAAAAATATGAACGCTGGAGAAAAAAAGAAAACCTCACAATTTTAGGTTTCACTGATTTATTAGATCGAGTTTTTTCTAATAACTTTTTACCAGTGGTAATAGTTCGTCGTCTCGGTTTATGGATGATGCAAAAAGTCCCGATGATCAGAATATTTGCTCTGAAATTAATGATAGGATTAAAAGGAAAAACACCAGAATTAGCCAAACGGTGAAATCACCAAAACATTCGGCTATCATAGATTGATATTTTCGTCTTTTTTTGATAGCTGATTGCTAAAAATAACATCAACCTTATCAATAGTAAAAGTGAGAGATATCATGACTCAAACTTTAGAAAATTCTCTGAATTTAGTAGAAAAAGAACAACATTTCTACCGTCCTGGAATAACTTGGGAAAGTTTTCAAGCAATTCAAAAAGCCTTTGAAAATTTATCAGGAGTGCGTTTATTTTATTGTGAGGGAGTTTTAGAAATTGTGACTACTGGTAAATTACATGAATTGATTACATCCTTAATGGGATTGCTGTTAGGACAATATTTTTTAGAACAAGGGATTGAATTTTTTCCTAGTGGTAGCTATTCGCAAATTATTCCTGGTATAGTTGAGTATCAAGCTGATTTATCTTATTGTTTTCAAATTGATAAATCTAGACCAGATTTATGTATTGAAATTGTGATTACTAGTGGTAGTCCTATTAAATTAAAGAAATATAAATTAATGCAAGTTCCCGAAGTTTGGTTTTGGGAAGATGGAACTTTAGAAATTTACTGTTTACGAGAACAAGAATATGAGAAAGTTAATAATAGTGAATTGTTACCAAAATTAGATTTATCCCTATTAAATCGTTGTCTTTTGTTATCTTCTCCCCTAGAAGCAGTTAAAGAATTTCGTCGAGGTATTTAATGGTTATTCCTCGTTTTTCTCGTTCCCAGGTTCTACCTGGGAATGCCATCTAGAAGGCTCTGACTTATGCTAACATTAATATGAGGCAGAGCCTCATTAACTGTATTCCCTGTCAGAGACAGGGAACAAGTATTAATCTAGTAAAGATTGTATTGGTTTTCTGGCCTATATTTGGAAAATTGACAAAGGCATTGACTTATTTAACCCATTTTTATTTAGTCTTACTTGACTGACATTTAAAATAAGATATAATATAATATATATGTTATGGTGATAATTATGTCTAACCTATCCTTAGAACGCAATCAACTTAAACAAACCCTGAAAGAATTAATCATAGAACTGTTTTCAGAAAACAAAGAAGAATTTTCAGCTTTATTTACGGAAATAATTGAAGATATTGCCTTATCAAAAGCTATTGAAGAAGGAGAAAAAACAGAATTAACAGATAGAGAAACAATTTTTGCAATTTTAAACCAAGAACAATGAAAACCGAATTTAGGAAAAGTTTTGAAAAAGATTTAAAAAATATCAAAGATCCTAATTTACTAGAGCGGGTTAAATCAGTAATAGAAGAAATAGAAAATGCTGTTACTGTACAAGAAATTAATAACTTAAAAATGATGAAAACAGCAAATAATCATTATCGCATTCGGGTTGGTAATTATCGAATTGGGATATCTGTCAATAATGATTTAGTAACATTAGTAAGAATTTTACATCGCAAAGAAATTTATAGATATTTCCCTTAATAAATTTGTCCATTTTCTCCAAATCTTCCCTCAATCATATTCTGCCACTAACTCCCGTTTCATTAATGCCAAAAATATGATAAATTACATGAGGATACTTGTCTCTAGTCAAATATTCGCCCTGAAATTACAGCGATTTTGCTGGTAAACGAACCAAGGTTTTTGTTTCGCTCAAAGACGCAAAGTAGGGAAGGCGCGAAGGAAGAAGGTAATCAAAGTAATGTATCTTCAGACAGAATTTAATCCTCTTCTAACCTTACTAGAAACTGAAGTAATTGCATCCACAAATAGCGGTATATTAGAAATATTAACGATGGTTGACTCAGAACATATTAAAGAAGCATGGCAGAAAGCATTAGAACGAAAATCAACAGATATAGATGGTGCAATCACTATGGCAAGAACTTTGCTAGAAAGCGTCTGTAAATATATCCTAGATAGGAATGGAGTGACATACGAGTTTTTCTCGTTCCCAGGTTCTACCTGGGAATGCCATCTAGAAGGCTCTGCCTTATGCTAACATTAATATGAGGCAGAGCCTCATTAACTGTATTCCCTGTCAGAGACAGGGAACAAGAATAATTTAAACTTCTGCTTTTTCCTTACCAGCATTCAAAGCCACAACATCTTGCAACCGAGAAATCACAAAAGACTTCTCCAAATAAGACAACAAACCACCAGCTTTTGGACCCTTTTCTTTATTTAAAAAAGATAGATACAAAGCCTTAAAAGCCATTGGTTGTTGAACCCCTAACTCCTTAGTAGTCGAGAAAATTATAGTTTGTAATTCCTCAGCTTCCCAGTTACCAATATCCTGCAAATTCTCGATCAATTTTTGCAAATAAGCAACTTGTTCCGAATTTAAATCATTAGCTTTTTCGGGAACTTGTTCCAAATAAAGAACTAACTTTTCTTCCTCGTCAGCATAATCTTGTAACCACTTTTTAGCCGCAGCAATTCTTTGATTAATAATTTGTTGATCATACTCATTTAAAGGCTGTAAACTGCGTTGTACAACCTCTTCCTGAATATTTAAACGGGGAACTTGCAACAGAGAAATTAATGTACTAAAATCAAAAGGTTGAAAAGTTTTAATTTCATTCCCTAATTGGGCGTAAAATAAAGACATTAATTCCTCCGTTAATTCAGGAGCATGAGAATACTTATTAATTAAAGTATCGTAATCTCTAAATAACCGGGTGGTAGTTTCATAATTTGGTGCGAAATTAATTACAGTTCTGGGTTGAGTTCTTAACATTAAAAATCTCAATAATTCAGAAGGTAATAAATCAGCAATTTCCCGAGCACTCGAACCTACACCCTTAGAAGAACTCATTTTTGTACCATTCACAAGAATAAATTCATAGGGAGAATGGAAAGGAGGTTGTTTTTGTAAAACCTTGCGACTAATAGCATTAGCAACATCACGAGAACCACCCTTTTGAGAATGATCCTTCCCGGCCATTTCAATGGTTACACCCAATATATCCCATTTAGCTACCCATTCAACTTTCCAGGGTAATTTACCATGACCATTAAAAGGAGAAACCCAACCAGAATGTCCACAACCTTTTACATAATCAACTCCATCAGGTTTACAGGTGTAAAATACTTCTGAACCGTTATAATCTGTAGTGACAGTAGTAGCGATTTTACCGCAATTTTCACAAATAACTTGAAAAGGATACCAATTATTTGCACGTTCAGCTTTACTTACTTCCTTATAAGCTTCCCGCACCAAATGAGCATTTTTCAGGAAAATATCAATATAGGAATTAAGTTTTCCTGAACGATATAAATCACGTAAAAAATACGTTTCTGGTTTAATTCCTAAATATGCAAAAATTTCAAAAAACTCACCAATAAAATACTTAGCATAATCTTCCGCACTATCACCAGGAGAAGGAACATTACACAAAGGAAAACCCAAATAAGGCTGAAATTTTTCTTTATCTAAGTATTTAGGAACAGTATCTAGCGCATCATAATCATCCACACCATACAGAAATTTTACAGGCTTTCCTGCGTGTTTCAAAGCACGGTAAATAACGTCATGGATAACTACACCACGTAAAGACCCAACGTGTACTCGTCCAGAAGGAGTCTTAGAATCATTAACTACCTGTTCACCTACTGCATCAGCAGCAATTTTATCAGCCCAAAACATTTATCTTTTATTATTTCACAATTTCTCCATTTTACAGTAGTTTGCGATCAAGTCCAGTAAAAAAATAGCTATCTAAATAGGGTCAAAAAACAATCCACAATGATTAAACCAATTGAGAGCATTTTCATCAGTAGATCCATATTTATAAAAATTAAGCTAACTACTAGAAGACAGTAGTCAGCTTTATAAAAGTAACTCCCAAACTTGCATTTAATAATCTAGAGATTGATAAAACATTCTGACTCCTGAATCCTGATTTTAATCATATAACCAGGTATTTTTGGAAAAATCCTCACTATCTTGACTGGGCTTTTCTTGCAGTCTTTCTATTGACCTATGTGATTTTTTGTATTGAATAGATTTGGAAATTTGACTAGATTGTGGACTAGGTTGTTGATAAGGTTGTTTTAAAAACTTGATTTCTTCTAGCAACTGAAAGTTAGAATCTGCTAGTTGTAATGCTGTTTGTTTTGTTTCATCAAGTTCTTGAGTTAAGCGTTCTGCTAATGCTTCTTTTTCAGAAACAGCTATTTGTAAATCACTAATTTGTTTTGTGAGATTAGATTCTTTTTGTTTTAATGTATCCACAGTTTTTTGCAATTCTTTTATAATTGCTTGTACTTCTGAATGATTTTTAGTTGCGGAAATTGGAGCTTCAGGGGTTTGTACTTTCGGTTCTAATACAGCTTCAGCAATAATTTCAATTATGGGTTCATCTGGAAAAGGTGTAAATTTTGTGCTTTCTTCCTGTATTAAGTTAGAGAGATTTTTTTTAGTCATTACATGATTAACTCCAATTACACTGTCATTATTCAAGTATAAGTCTTGAGGTGACAACAAAAGTCAAATGTAAACTTCTTCCAAAAATTGGATATTTTATTATTTCAGTTTACGGGCAATTTATTGGAGATAATAGCTAAAATTAGAATATTTCCTCATCTATTCTTTTCTAATTTTGACTACTATATCTTGTCCTCGTTGCCATCAAATTATTAATAGTCAAGCAATTACTTGTCCTCAGTGTCAACTATTGCTCAAAGCTTACGGGCATCCTGGTATTCCTTTGTACCGCGCTCAAGAAAATGATTATTTATGTAACAGTTGTAGCTATCATTTCGATCATACCTGTAACTTTCCCAAATATCCCCATGCCCAAGAATGTATTCTCTATGGAAATATAGAAGAAAAAAAATTAGAACTGCAAAAACAAATTTATCATCAGAGGCTGAGTACAAAGGTTAATAATTGGATAAAATGTCATCAAACTTTGTTATTAATACTAGGTTTATTCCTAGTTTGTTTATTAATAACTTTGCTCACATCTTAATCCAAAAAAATCATAAAAACTGCAAAATCTATTGATATCCTGGAATTTTCCTAACCTCTAAGTCTGGAGTAATTTCCACAGTTGATGGAATTTCTTCCTCAAACACCTCTAAATCAAACCAAAAAGTAGTACCGATACCCACCTCACTAACCAAATTAACTTGACTATGATGTCTATCAATAATGTTTCTGACAATTGATAAACCCAAACCTGTTCCTTCTAAAGTATGAACTCTGTTTTCCACGCGAAAAAATCGGTCAAAAATTGCCCGTTGATCTTCTGGGGCTATACCAATTCCTGTATCACTAATTTCAATTCTAACCTTGCCAGAATGATGAGAATTAGAATTAGCATCTAGTTGATAGGCACGAATAACTACCTTACCACCGACTAAAGTAAATTTGAGAGAATTACCAATTAAATTCCCAAAAACTTGCAATAACAAATCATAATTTCCCAGAACTAAAGGTAAATTAGGAGTTATTTCCTGACATAGTTCAATACCTTTATCCTTAGCATTAAGCTGATAAGTGCGTAATGTTTGTTCTAGTGCTTGTGATAAATCTATCTTGTCAAAAGTGTAATTACGTCCAGATTCAAGTTTTGATAAATCTAAAACATCATTAACTAAACGGGTGAGTCTATCAGTTTCATTATTAACTGTTTGTAGAAATTCCTTGCGTTCATCAATACCTAAATCTTCGCCATAATCATGTAAGGTTTCAATATAGGTTTTGATATTAAATAAAGGTGTGCGTAATTCGTGGGAAATATTGCTAATAAATTGGCTTTTTGCTTCATTTAGTTCTACCTCACGGGTAATATCTTGAACAGTGATAGCGATACCTTTAATACTTTCCCGTTGTAAGTTCAGAACAGTTGTTAAAAGAATGCGAATTGCTCGTTGAGTGGGTTGTTTGAGGAGAATACGAAATTCGGCACTTTCACATTCACCTATAGCCATGGCATACAAAGTCCGGGATATTTCCATTTGTACACTGTGGGGTAAATGATTGAGTATATTACTACCTACAACTTCTGTACCTTCCCAACCAAAAATACGCCTGGCGGTGGGATTAACTAATATTACTTGCATATTATCATCAATCAAGACAGCACCATCAGCAATGGTAGAAACTAAGGTTTCTAATTTAGCTTTTTCGGCGGTCAATTCTTCAATATTTTGTTCTTCATAACGTTCTAGCCGTTCTGCCATTTCATTGAATCTGAAAATTAGTTCTCCTAATTCACCACCTAGTGGTATGTCTATACGTTGTTTAAAATTTCCAGCCGCAATTTGTTTAACACCTACCAACAATTCTTTAGTAGGTTTGGTAATAGTTAAAGCATTAATTACTCCTGCTAAAATTACCATCACCCAAATTGTGATGAAAACGGCAATAGTAACATCACGGGTAAAATTAGTCGATATGACTGTAGTTTTATTAGGATTAATACCAACTGCTAATACACCTAAATATTTATTATCTACTATTAAAGGCACAAAAACATCAGTAATTACGCCATCAGGCGTGTTATGCTGCCTAACCATTGGCTGATCTTCATTACTACGATTATCTTCTGATAGTTGGATATGACGCTTAATGGTGAGGGAGTTTTCCACCTCTGGCTCCCAAAAAGGAACACCAAAAAAGATTTTCCCAGTTTCATCAGCGTATAACATATAACGCACGCTAGAAGTGGCACTGTAAAAACGTTGGGAAAATTCCGCAACTTGAGTGAGATTGTTATCAGCAATTAGAGGGGCTACATTAGCCGCCAGCAACAATCCTAAATCACGACCAAAGCGGGTATCATTGAGACGGGCATCCTGCTGGATTGTGTTCACAGCCCAGAAAGTCAAGCCACTCATGACCAAGGAAACCGTGAGGGTGGCCACAGCTAGAAGTTTGGTCTGAAGAGTGAACTTTGACCACCAATTGGCAACGGTTGTTGCGAGGGAAGCTATCGCTTTTGACCAACCAGAGGCAAATTCGTTTCGGAAATTTCTGAAAATAGCCAGCATCTTAAAATACAGGTGTTAGTAAGTAGTTGGACAAAATTACATTCAATCGGGTTATCAGGAGCAGGGAACAGAAAGACAATGGATATAATTAATTTTGTCCGATCACCCCTTCTTTTCTAATTTAACTATGTTTTTTGGAATAATCGTCAAAACTTTGAAAAGGAGGTTATGAAATGTGATCATGATAATGTAAAATAGGTAATAATCTCAAATCCAAAGTCAAGAATATGCTTATTTTCCCGATTTAACTAACATTCTCACTCAGTAAATTCTTCTCAAAATACCTATAAACTCATTAATTTTTGTTATTCTATCTATGACTTATCCTGCAGTATCACCTAAATTACCAATTCAAGCAATCGGTGCGAAAATTTTTCACTATTGCAATTTTATCAGTTTATTGATCATGCTTACCAGTGGATTGCAAATTTATAATGCTAATCCTGTTTTTGGTGGCCGTGGTGGCTTACGTATTTTTCCTCTGTTTACCTTAGGTGGTTGGTTGGCTGGAGGTAGACATTGGCATTTTGCCGCTATGTGGCTATTTTCTATCAATCTTTTCTGTTATGGAATTTATATTGTTGTTACCCGTCGCTGGAAAAATAGATTTGTTGGTGCAAATGACATTCAAGCATTACAAAGAAGTCAGAATCACCAACGCTTAAATTATGCTTGGCATCGAATTATTTATACAGCAATTATTCCTATTTTATTACTGGCAATATTTACAGGCATAGGAATGTACAAACCTGCTCAATTTTCTTGGATAGTTGATATTTTTGGCAGTTGGCAAGCATTAAGAATTGTCCATTTTGCTTCTGTACCAATAGTGGTAATATTTGTTTATTTTCATTGGCATTTAGGACAGAAAGTTGGCGGAAATGCCCTCACAGAATCTATATTTCGGTAAAAAAATAGCAAAATTTAGAAGTCACAATGAATAATCAGGAATTTACACGCAGAAGGTTTTTACAACTCTCCGGTTTATCGAGTATGAGTTTATTACTCGGTGGTTGTGGTACACCGTTATTTGCAGATTTGGTAGGGACAATTTCCGCACCTCTAAATCAAAAATTTGAGGAGTTAATATTTAAACCTCAAAAGCCAGTTCCAGAATTTTTACCTAATCAAATTGAACCAAATAGTTTAATAATTAATAGTTTTGAATCTACACCAATTATTGATCTAGAAAAATATCGTTTAATTGTAAATGGTGAAGTAAATCATCCCCTGAGTTTGAGTATAACAGATATTCAAGCCTTACCTTTCACTTCTATGATTATTCGTCATGTTTGTGTAGAAGGTTGGGCTGCAATTGTACAATGGGGTGGCCTTCGTCTACGAGAAATCATCACCCTTGCTCAACCTAAATCAAAGGTAAAATACGCCTATTTTCAATCAGCAGATGGTTATTATGAAAGTTGGGATATAGCCTCAGCTTTACACCCTCAAACTTTATTAGCTTATCAAAAAAATGGTGCACCTTTGCCGGTGGAAAATGGTGCACCTTTGCGGTTAGCCTCACCAGTTAAACTTGGCTATAAACAAAGTAAATGGGTGACAGGAATCACCCTCACCAGTGAGTTATCAACTACTCAAGGTTATTGGGAAGATAGGGGTTATGAATGGTTTGCAGGATTGTAAATAAAGTAGGAGTTCAAGAGTATGGCTAACGCCACGCTTTGCTATCAGGAATCATGGGAAAGAAGATTATCTAATTACCACTAACAACTAACAACTGACCTTATTTTTTCACTAAAATATAGGCATTTGTATATTCAGGTAATTTTTGAATATATTGTTCAAAATCTTTTTCACTAGCAAAAGTTCCGGCTAAAAAATCAAGTTGATAAAGATTAGGTAAAAATGCTCCACCTGTATCCGCAATTACGCCCATTTTTAACTGTTTTTGATTATCTTCAATAATAATTATTTTTCCTAAACCAATATTCAAAACGTCTCCCGCAAATGTTACTCCCGGTTTAATGGATATTTTAGCATCTATTTTATATCCATAACCTTTAATAGCATCAACTTCTTTAAAATACCAATAACGTTTTTGTGCAGTAGCTTTCAAACCCCTAATATAGGACATTTCATTATTTCTATCTACGTTTAAAACCTCTTTAGTTCCATCAGTAAAATTAACCAAAATAGTTCCCTGCATGAGTGCTGCTTCTAACCCATTGCGAGTTAAATAAGCAATAGGTTTAACTTTACCAAATTCCTTACCTCCAGGTTCATAAATACCTGATAAAACATCTTGTTTAGTATATTGAGTGTAAAATTTATTTTGACTTAATTCTTCGTTAATGGCGTAGATTGGTGTATTATATTTAGAAGTTTTTTGTCGAGAACCGCTATGAACAAAAACCGCGTATTTAGTAATTCTTAATTGTTTCTGTCGGGGATTTTCTGGATTATGAGCAGACCATTTAATCACGCGAAAATTAGCGTTAATAAAATTTGCATCTTGTAACCGAGTTGTGCGATTATTAGTAATATCTTCTTCTAAAACAACAATCATGAAATCCAAAGTTTTCAGAATATCTTTAACTGTAACTCCTTGAGTTAATAAAATTCCTGCACGTTGAATATCGGGGTCTTCTTGAGAATATTTTTGAAAATATTGTCTTGTATTTTTGAGTACGATTAACAAATCAGCTTGATTAAAATTTATTTGTCTATTTGGTAATTTTCCTGATTTTAATAACTGATGAGGATTGATACTATATTGATACTTTTTCCATTCATTAATAACTGAATAAAATATAGATTTTTCATTATCTTTAACATTTAAATTAGCTGGTTTTGGCGTAGATAAATTATCAGATAATCCTGCAAATGGAGAATTTACTATTTGGGATAATGTTGGATTTTTAACAATCTGTTGTTTTTTAATTGGCTGTTTATTAGTCAGACCAACTATTAATAAAGTAGCAATAAATGCTGTAATTTTAATTTTTTGGTTAGATAGGATACGCATAATTTTTGAATGACAACAATGATTATTATCTATTTTAGCATTTTCAGAAGTATTGACAATGGAAAATATCACCAATTAACCAAGGTAATTAATCATCCATTTCTTTGAGAGTTGCTAATGCTGAAGGTGATAAACGACTAAGATAGCGAAATATCCAATATTTAACTATAGTGTCTAAAATCACAGGAAATGTAGCAATAAACATAAACATATAATTTCTATTTGCTGGTAAACCTAAGTGTTCTGCAAATCCTTCCAGCATTATTTCCCACCCATGAGGTGAGTGAAATCCTACAAATACATCTGTACCTAAAATAATTAAAAAAGCCTTAGCACTATCACTCAAGCTATAAACGGTTTGGTCGATGAAGTATTGGAGAGAAATAATATCTTTTGTACTAAAAACAATTACTAATGCAAAGGCGATAAATGCTAAAATATCAGCAAATATATTACTAATAGCATTAGCACTTTTACCTCGAAATTCTGCGGCTAATTCTATCGCTTTTTCTTTAATCTTGGATTGTATATTTTCTTGAGAAATCTTCGTTTCTGAATTCAGCAAACTTTTAAACTTTAATTCTGCTGTAAATGTTTTTAATTCATGAAAAGCTTTTTCCTCCATTTCCTGATTTATAAAAATTTTGCTGGAGTTGTCATTACTCATTCTTTCTATTATAGGAAGGATAAATATCCGTTTAGATAATTGATGAGTCAACAGAGGAATTATTATCAACAATAATAAGAATTTGACAGCTATGGTTGTCCGCTGTCTGGATATTCGATACTTTTTAATAAATTCTTGATCTGCATTCGGTGATATATCACTAAGAATTTTTTTAAATGTTCTACCAATTGATCTAGGAAATATCCCTGTTTTTGCAAATGGTTGTGAGGAAACATCCTCAGGAGATCGTGATGATTTTTTCATGGTAAGATAAATCTATAAATTAGAGGTTGGATGTAGCCATGATCAACGTCTACAACTATAACAATTAAAAAGGTTGATATTCAACTGTAAAATACATATCATTTTTATATGGTCTATTGCCAGTTTTATCTAATTTAACTGAGAGGGTGGTGGAAAATTTAGAACAATGGCTAAAATGTCTCTGTATAGGATCAAAGTCTGATTTGTCAACAAATCTTAATATATTCTCCTCATTGTAGTAGGATGGTTATATTTAGTGTAAAAATATTTCTACTGAAATAAGCTGCAAAAGAAAAATTATGACTATGTATCCTAACCTCAAACGTGCATTCTCTCGTCCTGTACTAAAAGTAATTAGCGGTTTGAATAACTTCAATACTGCTAATGTGTCCGCAACGGTCAAAGCCGCTGATTTAGGTGGTGCTACCTTTGTAGATATTGCTGCTGATGTAGATTTGGTAAGATTGGCAAAAAGCTTGACTAAATTACCTATTTGTGTATCTGCGGTTGAACCGGAAAAATTTGTAACCGCTGTAGCTGCTGGTGCTGATTTAATTGAAATCGGGAATTTCGATTCTTTCTACGCTCAAGGGCGTAGATTTGAAGCTGCTGAGGTTTTGACACTAACTCGCCAAACTCGTGCCTTGTTGCCAGAAATTACCCTATCTGTGACTGTTCCCCATATTCTTACCTTAGACCAACAAGTACAATTAGCTGAGGATTTGGTGAAAGCTGGCGCTGATATCATTCAAACTGAAGGTGGTACTAGTAGCAATCCTATCCACCCCGGTACTTTGGGTTTAATTGAAAAGGCTACTCCTACTTTAGCCGCAGCTTATGAAATTGCCCGTGCGGTTTCTGTCCCTGTATTGTGTGCTTCTGGTATTTCTAATGTTACTGCACCAATGGCCATTGCTGCCGGTGCGGCTGGTGTTGGTGTCGGTTCAGCTATCAGCCAACTCAACAGCGAAATCGCCATGATTGCTGCTGTACGTAGTTTAGCAGAAGCCTTAGCGGCTGTCAATATCCGCACATTTGCGTAAAAGGAAGGAGTTCAGAATAAAGGAGTTCAGGATAAAGGAGAATTTATTCTCCCCCTGTTCCCCTGTTCTCCTGTTTCTTCCCACTTCGAGAAATTCAAGATAAACAATTTTTCAGGGTATCAATGACCTGATCTTGTTGTTCTTCCTCTAATTCTGGGAACATGGGTAAAGATAAAACCTCATGACAGGCTTGCTCTGCTATCGGTAATTGTCCTGGTTGATAACCTAAATTTTTATACACTGGCTGCCAATGCAAAGGTAAAGGATAGTAAATCATGGAATTAACCCCCTGTTCCTGCATTTGATTTTTGACAAAATCTCGATATTTACCGCTGGCACCATTGCGTCTTTCCCCAGAAATCCGAATAGTGTATTGATTCCAAACACCAACTCCTCCAGGCAATTCTTGGGGGACAATGATATCAGAAATTTGGCTCAGATGTTGGTAATAATAATCAGCGATTTGCTTACGTCTGTTGTTCCAAAGATCCAGATAGCGAAGTTTAATTTGTAGAATTACGGCTTGAATAGCATCTAAACGACTATTAACACCAATTTCTTCATGAATATATCTTACTTTACTACCATGTTCTCGCAAAATTCGCAATTGAGTAGCGATCGCTGGATCATTTGTGGTAACGGCCCCACCATCGCCGCAACCGCCCAGATTTTTGGTAGGGTAGAAACTAAAGCAACCAACATGGCCAATACTACCAACTTTTTGATTTTCCCAACTTGCACCAGTAGCTTGAGCGCAATCTTCAATTACTGCTAAATTATGAGCTTTAGCAATCTCCATTAATCCTGTCATATTCACAGGGATTCCAAATAAATGGACCGGGATAATCGCTTTGGTCTTTGGTGTAATTGCTGCTTCTAGTTTATACACATCTAAATTAAACGTAGTCGCGTCAATATCTACAAATACTGGCGTTGCCCCGACAGCACTAATAACTTCTGTCGTTGCAAAAAAGGTAAATGGGGTGGTAATAACCTCATCACCTGCTCCAATTCCTAAAGCACGTAATGCTAAAAATAGAGCATCAGTACCAGAGTTACAGGCTACACATTCACTAACACCATGATAAGCTGCAAACTGTTGTTCAAAATCTGTAATTGCAGGACCTCCAATATAACGCCCAGAAGCCAGAACTGCTAAGACAGCAGCACTTACTTCAGTTTCAATGGTGGCATATTGTTGTTTAATATCAAAGGCGGGAATCGGATTTACACTTTTAATCATGAGGTTTTATTTGTCAGTTGTTAGTTGTTAGTTGTCAGTTGTCAGGTTAAAAAGATTTCTCTGTTCCCTATTCCCTGTAATACGTAAAGTTTTTAATTGTTAAGAGGTAGAGAAACTATGCCAGAGTTAATCAAATTAGATATGGTAGATTTGGCTTTAGCAACGGGTTTAATGGCCATTGCCATTGGTATATCGGCGTGGGAGCAATTAGGACTAGAATTAAATTTAAGTGTGGCTACTGGTAGAACCATTCTCCAGCTACTTGTATTAGGATACACTTTTGACTTCATTTTTGCCGTTAACAATGTTTGGGCCGTAGTGGGAATTTTAGCAATAATTCTGACAATTACTGCAATTATTACTCGCAACCGCATCAGTCAAAAAATTCCGCAAGTCTTACTTTTAGCTGGAAGTGCGATTTTTGTCAGCACGTCATTAACATTACTTTATACCAACTTTTTAATTATTCAACCAGAAAGATGGTATGAACCACGTTATATCATTCCAATAGCAAGCATATTGCTGGGTAATGCCATGAATGCAGCAGTAATAGCTGGAGAACGTTTTGTTAGTAGTATCAAGCAATTTCCCACAGAAATAGAAACCCATTTAAGTTTAGGTGCAACTCCTGTACAGGCGATTAAACCCTACCAGAAAGAAGCCATTCGCGCTGCAATTATGCCCACCTTGAGTCAAATGATGTTAATTGGTATGGTGACAATACCAACCTTCACCAATGGACAATTATTAGCTGGTATCACACCCCTAGAGGCTGTATCCTATGAGATTTTAATTATTTTTATGGTAGCTGTGACAAATTTGTTAACAACCATTTTAATTACTAAGGGCTTATGTCGACAATTTTTCAATTCTGTCATGCAGTTAGTTAGGTAATACATAGTTCATTGGCTAAACTGATATAGTATCATCATTCTTAATAATATCCAGTATTCATCATGAGTCAATGTCTAAACCCCACCTGTCTTCACCAAAATCTCCAGGATGCTAGTTTTTGTGAAAAATGTGGTGGTAAAATCCTGCTAGATGGTCGTTATCGTCCCATAAAAATTCTCGGAGAAGGTGGTTTCGGGAGAACATTTCAAGCATTAGATGAGAAAAGATTAAATACACCCTGTGTGATCAAACAATTCTTACCCCAACAAGCGGGAAGCATTGCATTACAAAAAGCCACTGAATTATTTAAACAAGAATCTAAAAGACTGCAAGAACTAGGAAAACATCCGCAAATACCAGATTTACTGGCATTTTTTCCCGAAGATGGTAGACTTTATTTAATTCAAGAATTTATTGATGGTCAAAACTTACTACAAGAATTACAAAATAAAGGAACATTAAAAGAACCAGAAATCAAAACTCTTTTGGAAAAATTATTACCAGTTTTGGAATTTATCCATGACAATCAAGTTATTCATCGAGATATAAAACTAGAAAATATTATTAAAAGTAAAAATGGGACATTATTCTTAATTGATTTTGGGGTTTCCAAAGAAACAACTGGCAGTATTTTAACTAGAGTTGGGACTATTACTGGTACTCCTGGATTTGCTCCACCAGAACAGTTTCGGGGTATAGTTTACCATAGTAGTGACCTCTATAGTTTAGCAGTTACCTGTGTGAGATTATTAACGGGACATTTGCAAGAAATTAATGGTGTAGATAAATTGTTTGATACTAATACAATGCAGTGGCAATGGCAAAAATATGTTTCTGTAAGTCAGGAATTAAAAGATGTATTAGAAACAATGTTGCAGGATATTCCCGCTAACCGTTATCAATCAGCTACAGAAGTTTTAGCAGCATTATCCAATACCAAAGCAAGAGTCCGACAACAAGTTTCTCCCCATTCCTCAAAACAGTCAATTTATTCACCAATAAACACACCCAAACTCCCAGAAAATACTCCCTTAGATATAAATTCCGCACTATCATTTACAGAAGACTTAGGAAAAGGTGTAAAATTAGAGATGATAGCCATACCTGGAGGAACTTTTCTCATGGGTTCACCAGAAAATGAAGTGGAAAGATTTAGTGATGAAAGTCCCCAACATGAAGTTACAGTTCCCGGCTTTTTTATAGGAAAATATCAGTTGACACAACTACAATATCAGACTATCATGGGGACTAATCCTTCTTACTTTAAAGGCGACAATCGCCCAGTTGAAGGAGTCGGTTGGGAGGATGCAGTTAAATTTTGTCAAAAGTTAAATCACAGGACACTAGGAAACTACAGATTACCAAGTGAAGCTGAATGGGAGTACGCTTGTAGGGCTGGAACAAAAACGCCATTTCATTTTGGTGATAACGTCACCACGGATTTAGTCAATTACAATGGTAATTATCCGTACCCGTCTGCACCAAAAGGCAAATATCGAGAACAAACTACAGATGTAGGAATTTTTCCTCCTAATGCTTTCGGTTTGTATGATATGCACGGAAATGTGTGGGAATGGTGCGAAGATGAACGCCATGAAAACTATATAAATGCACCTACAGATGGTAGTTCTTGGCAGAGCAGAATCAGTTTAGGTCAAAAGGTTCTTCGTGGTGGTTGTTGGCACGACTACGCTAGATACTGTCGTTCTGCGTGTCGTCTCAAATCTCCCTGTTGCAGTCGCAATTACTTCTACGGTTTTCGGGTGGTGTTGTCCCCCAGTCGTTCTTAATCCCCCCTACGGTTGATGGAAAAATTCTATGGTCAGAAGTTGAATCATCTTTATGACCAGGAACATGGTTCACAAGCCTGGTCTTTTTTGGAGCGTTGTAGGTAAAAATAAATATATTAAACCCCTATAATTTTTTTCAATAGCGATAATTTACCCTGATAGGGTGCATATCGCCAATCTATATCCCAAGGTAAGGAGTTTTGTAGCACGCTCTTGTAATGAGAAAATGTATTAAAACTCGCTTTTCCGTGATAGCTACCCATTCCACTATCACCCACACCTCCAAATGGTAGAGACGAGACAGCAACTTGCATTACCGTATCATTAATACATACTCCTCCAGATGATGTTTCCTGTAAAATGCGTTTTTGCAGGTTTTTGTTTTGGGAAAATAAATATAAAGCCAGAGGTTTTGGTCGAGAGTTAATTAAAGTAATAGCTTCATTGATATCTGTATATTCAATGATTGGTAAAATCGGACCAAAAATCTCATCTTGCATGACTGCATCTTCTAAAGAAACATTATCTAATAAAGTGGGAGCAATATAAAGTTCTTCAGGTTTAGTTTCTCCACCGATGATCACCTTACCACATTTGAGTAAATTAGTTAATCGGTGAAAATGCTTTTGATGAATAATTCTGGCATAATCAGGACTGGTAGCTGGATTTTCCCCATAAAATTCTTCAAGATATTTTTTCAAAGCATTGATTAAATCCGGTTTAATTTTTTGATCTACTAAAAGATAATCAGGAGCGATACAAGTTTGTCCAGCATTAATAAATTTACCCCAAGTAATGCGTTTGGCGGTATGTTCCAGATTAATGTCTGTATCAATGATACAAGGACTTTTTCCTCCTAATTCTAAAGTAACTGGAGTGAGATGTTTTGCAGCAGCTGCCATGACGATTTTACCAATAGCTGTACCACCAGTAAAAAAGATGTGATCAAATTTTTCTGCTAGTAGCTGTTGACTAGTTTCTACTGATCCAGGGATGACAGTAATATATTCTGGAGAAAAGTATTTATGAATTAGTTCTGAGATTAAATTAGAAGTATGAGGTGCAAATTCTGAAGGCTTAATGATTGTACAATTTCCCGAAGCGATCGCCCCAACTAAAGGTGAGATAATTAATTGAAAAGGATAATTCCAAGGACCAATAATTAATATTACTCCCAAGGGTTCGGGATATATTTTAGCCGAGTATGAAAACAAGTCCCAAGGAACGGCTGCTTTTTTGGGTTTTGTCCAATTATTGATATGTTTAAGGGCATAATCAATTTCTTTATTAACACCGATTTCTGTAGCGTAAGTTTCAAATTCAGGCTTATGTAAATCTGATTTTAATGCCTGGATAATTGCGGGTTTATTCTCCATTACTAATTGTTTGAGAATTTGGAGTTGAGCAATCCGAAAAGCCAGATCTTTAGTTTTACCAGTTTGGAAAAACTGCCGTTGTTTAGCAATAATCTCGATGCACCTTGGTAATTCGTTAGTAATCATTTTTAACAAAATATTCGAGTATATGTTTTAGTATAATGCAATAACCTATCATAGAGATTCACAAATTATGGATTTGTCCAATTTTACCACAATACAAAACCTAGAATCAGCCTTTGGTGGGGAATCAATGGCAAATCGTAAATACCTATTTTTTGCAGCGGTAGCACGTAAACTAGGATTTTCCGATTTAGCGAAACTTTTTAAAGAAACAGCAGATCAAGAAACTGAGCACGCTTTTGCACATTTTGAGTTATTACATCCAGAACTTGTTATTAAAGATGTAGGGGTTTTAACAGTTGAACAAAAACAGGAAATCATCTCTCGTTGTTTATCCTTGGCAATAGCAGGGGAAACCTATGAATACAAGACAATGTACCCTGAATTTGCTGCTGCTGCCCAAACGGATCGGGATGATCCTGCAGCGGCTGAATTTCTCAAACAAGCTCAAGAATCTAACGATCATGCTAACACATTTCGTACCGCAGCCCATCGATTTGGATTGCTCAAATTCATTGAAAATTATCACGCAGATCGCTACACTGAAGCCTTAGAAGTATTAAATGGTGGGGGAGTAGTTACCAGAGTAGTAGATGAAAATCCCCAAACCCAAAAATGGATTTGTAGACAATGTAGTATGATTTATGATCCTGTGACAGGTGATCCAGATTCAGGAATTGCTCCTGGTACTGCTTTTGCAGATATTCCTGATGATTGGTATTGTCCTATTTGTGGTGCAACGAAAAAGACTTTTAAACCCCTAGAGGAAAAAGTTACTGTTGAATAGGTTTTATTGGTTCTTGAGAGATTAGGCAAAAGTACCCAGAAAAAATGAGAGTGGGAGGAGGCATTACCAAGCGCCTTTCTCTCCCACTCTACCATTTGCTGCTGAAGCGATTAGGAATTTTATTCATACAGACGAGAACCGTTAATCGGGGGGGGTAATTTGCAGGTTAACGATAACGTCTATACTTTAGCAGGTGTTCCTATGCAGCAAATACTAATTCTATTTATTTTTTAGACAACTTACACAAGAACCTTTTGTTAATTGATTCGCTCTTTTAACAAATCCCTTGCTTTTCCTTGTCTCATATAATTTAACTTGGTTCTTTTCATGATGGTTGCCAATTTGGCATTTATTTTTAAATTCTTTTTATTTGTTTATCTCTAACAGTTTTCGGCTATATTTTCCCAAAATAATTAATAGGGGGTCTGACCCAGCATCCCTAATATGACTTGACTTCAAAAGGTTTTCAGGTAGTTAACCTATAACTATAAAGACGATTTCAAAATATTTTGAGTATGTAAAATCAAGGTTTTAAGGATGAGGGGTGAAACCCTTCATTAGTTCACTAATAGTTTTCTCTATATAGCATTGAGGCTATATCAAGTTAAATTGTTAAACCAATTCCTCCAGCCGCAAAATCAGCAACAGTTTGATCAGAAAATTCATGGGTAGCTATGGCTTGCAACATTGCCAAAGGTAAAGTGAGATGATTTGCCCCGGCTTGAAGAGAAGCGGCGGCGGCGGCTGGTGACTTGATACTAGCTGCTAAGATTTCTACATCACTGCCCTTGAGAACACTAGCCATATCTCGTACCAAAGCAATACCGTCTCCTAACAAGCGTTCAGCCCGGTTGACATAGGCTATGGCGATTTTTGCCCCTGCTTCTTTAGCCACAGCGGCTTGGGCGGGGCTGTAAATACCCGTAACAGAGCAGGTAATTTCTGAGGAAAGGATAGCTACCACCTCAAAACCTAGAGGAGTGGCGGGAATTTTTAAGATAGTTTGAGAACCAATAATTTCAAAGGCCTTTCTCCCTTCGGCGATCATTTTCTGCTGATTTGAAGCGAGGAGTTGGTAATATACAGGACCCGAAGTCAAGGAAACTAAGGTTTTGAGCGTAGTTTCTGGAGGGGTGTTAGCTTGCGCCAATAATGTGGGGTTAGTGGTGATACCTGTAACCCAACCCCAATGTTTAACGATTTCGGCTTCTGCGGTAATAGCTGAATCTAAATAAAACGCCATAATCATCCTGATAAATTGCTACCTGGATTACTTTACAGCACTTCAACATGTCATTATTATTAAATCGTTCATAATGTAATTAAGTAGGTTAACACAAAAAAAATACAAAAACATTTCCGCCAATCTAGTCAAAAAATGAGATACTGCAAAAAATTATATATTCACTTTACGTAACACATAGATGGAAAAAGTACAATTGTTTGGTATGCCTGCGGAAAAAGGGCGATGGTTACTTATACCCCTGAGTATAACGATACTACTGTGCTTAGGTACAGTGTATTCTTGGAGTATTTTTAGAAAACCTTTGGAAAAACTTCTCAATGTGGGTGCAACTGATAGCCTATTACCATTTACAGTGCTATTGGTTGTGTTTGCAATTTTAATGCCAATCACTGGTTTTTATATCAATCGTTTTGATACTCGTCTGATTACAGGTGTTGGTGGGTTAATTACGGCACTAGGTTATATTCTCTCTAGTTTGGGTGGCAATATTCCCACACTAACTATTACCTATGGTGTAATTGCTGGTATGGGTGTGGGTATTGCTTATGGTGTACCCTTAGCTGTGGTGGCTAAGTGGTTTCCCGATAAAAAAGGTTTAGCAGTTGGTGCTACTGTGATTGGATTTGGTTTATCACCTTTAATTACTGCACCTTTGGCAAAGTTTTTAATAGATCGTTTTGGAGTTCAGCAAACTTTTGTAATTTTAGGTATTGCTTTTGCTGCTATTATTACGGCTATTTCTACTGTCCTCACAACTCCTCCTCCGGGTTGGCAACCAGTAGGATGGAATCCACCTGTAGTTGTTCAAGGGAATTCTAAGACAACAAATTCAGGATCAATTCTTCAGACTTCCAGTTTTTACGGACTGTGGTTGTGCTATACAATTGGTTCTTTTGCGGGACTGGCAGCCATTGGTATTTCTAGTCCTCTAGCACAGGAAATTATTAAATTGGATGCAGCAACAGCCGCAAATACGGTTTCTCTGTTTGCTGTGTTTAACGGTGTAGGACGGTTGTTTTTTGGGTGGTTCACAGACAAATTTACGCCAAAACTGGGGGCAATTGTGTCCTTTGTTTTAATTTTGATTGGTTCGATTATGATGCTGAGTGCGGTTGAGGGCAATGTACTCACTTATATAGTGGCCTTTTCGCTATTTTACTTAGCTTTGGGGGGCTGGTTAGCGATCGCTCCTACTTCCACTTTAATCATGTTTCAATCACAAGACTACGCTAAAAATTACGGTATTGTCTTCACTGCTTACGGTATGGGGGCTTTGGGTGGAACCTTATTAGCTGGCAAAATTAGAGACATTTTTGGCAGTTATACTAATTTCTTTTATCCAACTGCGGGATTAGCAATTGTGGGAATTATTATAGCTGTCTTTATGCTGAAACGCACCTCTAGTAATGCTGATTTAGTCCAATAATTTGTTCATTTTCGACATCCCCTCTTCACTTATGTTTTCCACATTAGTTAGAGGGATGTTGGATGATTGTGTACATTTTCTAATTATTTTTAATTTTATAATTTTAATTCTCTATCTGTGAGCAATGTTCACCATAACTATATGTTCAAAAATTCAATAGTAACCCTATATATAAAGATCGTGTGTTCAGTTACAGTTATGATCCCATTAGTTAAGCAAGAATAGGGATAGCGTAGGACATTAACTGATAATAAAACTCTACAAATAGACTTTTAACCCAGTCCCCAGTCACTTGCTATATTTAGCCATTTATATAAATTTTATGCTGCGGTTTTATGAAACCTCGAATTATTGTGTGTGGCTTAGGACGTACCGGATATAAAATCTTTCGGTTACTCAGAGAACAAGGAGCTTTAGTAGTAGGGATTCATTGGAAACCTGTTGCTGGTGAAAATATTACTAATATAATTGTTGGTGAGTTACAAGCAGCTTCTACTTTGGAAGCAGCAGGAATTACAGAAGCGCATACCTTAGTAATTGCCACCTCTGATGATGCCGTAAATTTATCAATTATGATGCAAGCACGGGTACTAAATCCCCAAATTCGGATTATTAATCGTTTTTATAATACAAATTTAGGCGAACGTCTTGATCAAACTTTGTCAAATCATTTAAGTATGAGTGTTGTTGGTTTAGCAGCGCCAGTATTTACCTTTGCGGCTTTGGGAAATAGGGCTATTGGCCAAATCAAATTACTTGAGCAAATTTGGCCAATTCAAGAAGAATATATTCACGAAAATCACCCATGGCAAGGCCGAAAAATCAGTGATTTATGGGAAGATCCGACGCGAATGCTAATTTATTATGTCGCTGTAGAAGGAAAAATGAATTTAGTATCTGCGGTGTTATCAGAACAATTATTAAGAGTAGGAGATCGCTTAATTATTGGCACTCAACCCCGTATTCGTACCCAACGTAAATCATTATTTAGAAAACTAGTCAAAGTTTTTGCTAATATTAGGAAATTTCAGAAACACGCCCAATCAGTTGTAGGCATGGCAATTGCTTTACTGATAATTATTTTAATATCCACTTTTACTTATATTGCTAGTAAACATGGTCTGTCTTTTATTGATGCTTTATATTTTGCTGTAGGTATGATTACAGGGGCTGGTGGTAATGATAAAGTCGTAGAAAATGCACCTGACAGCATCAAATTATTTACCGTTGTAATTATGCTCATTGGGGCTGCAATAATTGGGATTTGGTACGCTATGCTGACAGATTTTATCCTGGGTAGTCGCTTAAAACAATTTTTAGATGCTGCGAGAATTCCCCAACAACATCATTATATTATTTGTGGTTTAAGTGGTATCGGTATTAGAATTGTTCAACAATTGCATCTGAGTGGCCATGAAGTAGTAGTCATTGAAACAGATACTAATAATAGATATGTGACTACTGCTAGAGGTATGAGTATTCCTGTGATCCTTGCTGATGCGAGTTTTCGGGCTACTTTACAGGCTAGTAATATCAATACTGCTACTGCGGTTTTAGCTGTTACTAATAATGATGCGACTAATTTGGAAATTGCCCTTAAATCGAAGGCTTTAGCTCCGAAAATTCCTGTAATTGTCAACTATGCTGATCCTGATTTTGCCGGTATGGCACAACAGGTATTTGATTTTGAAGCTGTCTTTAGTCCTGCTGAATTAGCTGCTCCCGCTTTTGCTGCCGCTGCTCTGGGTGGTAGGATTATTGGTAATGGGATTATTGCTGATAGTTTATGGGTGGCTTTTGCAACTACAATTACACCGATACACCCTTTTTGTGATGAGTGGGTGAAAGATGTGGCTAAACTTGCGGATTTCGTGCCTTTGTATGTGGAAATCAACCACGAAACCGTACGAGGTTGGGATTTATTAGAAACTATTCTCTCCCCTGGAGATGTGCTGTATTTAACTATGCCTGCGACTAGGTTAAATCAGTTATGGCGAGAAGAAGGAAAAGGCATTGGAGCTTAATTCACTTTTTATTGCGAGATAGTTCTTCCTCATCGAAACCTAGTATAGCAAATTTCCAGGCACAAGTCAACCACCTTTACTCATAAAATGCGAATTTTTTTCTTTATTTTTGTAAAGTAGTTTTGGGTAAGGTATTGGAGTTTAATTCACTTTTTGTTGTGAGATAGTTCTTCCTTATCGGAAACTAGTATAACAAATTTCCAGGCACAAGTCAACCACCTTTACTCATAAAATGCGAATTTTTTTCTTTATTTTTGTAAAGTAGTTTTGGGTAAGGTATTGGAGTTTAATTCACTTTTTGTTGTGAGATAGTTCTTCCTTATCGGAAACTAGTATAACAAATTTCCAGGCACAAGTCAACCACCTTTACTCATAAAATGAGAATTTTTTTCTTTATTTTTGTAAAGTAGTTTTGGGTAAGGTATTGGAGTTTAATTCACTTTTTATTGTGAGATAGTTCTTCCTTATCGGAAACTAGTATAACAAATTTCCAGGCACAAGTCAACCACCTTTACTCATAAAATGAGAATTTTTTTCTTTATTTTTGTAAAGTAGTTTTGGGATTTGTTTATCTGTTACCTATTTATAAGATGATAATGGAGAACCTAGATAGTGTTGTTGTATTCCCAAATAGGAAAATAGCGTGTCAATTCAAGAACATAAAATTACAGTAGATTCTTTAGAATGGTTTTATCGGGAAGCTGAACCGATTGGTAGAAGTGATTTAATTCCTGTGTTATTGTTACACGGGATAGTTTCTCAAAGTTATAGTTGGAGAAATGTTATTCCTAGTTTAGCAGCACAGGGTACAAGAGCGATCGCACCGGACTGGATTGGTTATGGATTTTCAGGTAAACCCGAAAAACAGGATTTTGCTTATACTCCGGACGCATTTATCACAGCTTTAGCAGGATTTGTGGAAGCTTTAGAATTAGAAAGATTTTCCCTGGTTGTCCAAGGATTTTTAGGTTCAGTGGGGTTACAATACGCATTACGTTATCCAGAAAAGATTGCTAATATCGCTATTTTAAATACACCGATTTCTACTTCGGCAAAAATACCTTGGAAAATCAAACAAATGGGTTTACCATTAGCTGGAGATATCATTACCCAAGATCCTTTATTAGTTGATAGAACCTTAGAAAGTGGGAGTTGTTACCGTATTGAAGATCAAGATTTAGATGTTTATAGAAAACCATTTTTGAAAAGTTCTGCTGCTGGGAGAAGTCTCCTAACCACAATTCGCAATTTACAGATAGAAACAGCGATGATAGAAATAGAAAATGGGTTTAAAAACTGGCAACAACCTATTTTAGTCCAATGGGGGATGATTGACCCTTGGTTATCTATAAATATAGCAGAAACTTTTGTCCAATCTGTAGCTAATGGTGAGATAATCAAATTAAACAATGTGGGACATTATCCCCAAGAACATTATCATGAAGTGATTTTACAAGATTTACTCCCATTTGTCCGCCGTTCCGAGTCAAATTAGGGATATACCTGTGTTTTCTACTATCCCTCTTGATAATAAATAGGAATGTCTTTTAAAAGGAGGATTGTCAAGTGAAACCGGACATAGATTTACATTTCTTAATCTATCCATATCCTTGCTGTGGAATCACTATCACCTGATAATAAGAGTAGATGCAATCATTTGTAAATTAGGTAGGTTACAATTCATGGCATATTCTTGGTTTAAAGCATTTCATATTATTGGTTTTGTGGTTTGGTTTGCGGGGTTATTTTACCTAGTGCGGTTATTTATTTACCACGTTGAAGCTGACCAAGAACCAGAACCAGCAAAAACGATACTGAAAAATCAGTATCAAATTATGGAAAAGCGTCTTTATGATATTATCACCACCCCAGGTATGTTTGTAACAGTAGCAATGGCTATTGGCATCTTGTCTACCAACATGGAATTATTACAAGAACCTTGGTTACACTTCAAATTAGGTTTTGTAGGGATTTTAATTGGCTATCATTATTACTGTAGTAGATTAATGAAGCAGTTAGCAGCAGGTGAATGTAAATGGAGTGGTCAAAAATTACGCGCTTTGAATGAAGCACCAACGCTATTATTAGTTGTAATTGTCATGTTAGCCATATTCAAGAATAACTTACCCACCGATATCACAGCTTGGCTAATTTTTGGTTTAGTGATTTTCATGGCTGTAAGCATTCAACTTTACGCGAAAATCCGCAGACGCAACCAAGAAAAGCTCAAAGCAGAATTAAATCAAATACCGGAAGGGTAATATTATATTTATTTTTGCTTATGCGCTAAACAAAAACAATGATTTAACGGTTATCGAACACTTCCAGCCTGACAATCCTGTAACCATAGTTTAACACCTTGAGCGATCGCACCATAACTACTATTTCTGGGTGGTGCGATAGGAGGTTTAACTGGATACTCAGAAGTTTGAGAAAACATCATCACCAAAGTCCAACCGATGTTAGTTTTTGTCAAAAATAGCCTGTGAAATTCTTGTAATTCTACAGTTGTCTTATTGATATACTTTCTTTCTAAGGTAGTAAAGAAAACCTGTTTTACACCCTCCGCTTCATAGTTGTTCCCATAATCAATACCAGGATTTAATGGTAAAGATTCAAACTCTGGTTTACCCGCTACTAAAATATAGGAAAAAGTCTCAAAATTCTTACTCAGACGACGGGAACGCTGAATAACCCGGTTGGTATAACCAGGTATATCTAACATTAATTTAGCTGTTAAAGTTTCTAAACTTTGCTCAGAACAGGAATTACTAATTTTAAGATTTACAGGTTTGGGAAGAATACTTTTCGCAATTAGAGAATAATAAAATCCGGGAGAAAAGAACAAGCAGAAATTACAGACTATCAAAGATAAGCACCAAAAAGGAGGAGTGAAATGTAATTTATTCTTTCTGCTGCTTTTTTCCTTTTGAACTCGTAAACTACAGTAAGGGTTTAGCATTGCTCATTTTTGTGATCACATAAATTGTAAATAATAGCATTTATCATCCTCATAGCTACAGCAATTAGGAATGAAACGCAGATAAACGCAGATAAACGCAGATAATTTTGTACCTTCATAACTTATCGAATAATTCCTACTCCTAATAAAAGCCCAAAAAATACTATCAAGGGGGTTGACAATTGATTTTAAATTTGTTATGATGGAGTTGATAAGGAAGAACTATCTTAGTCAAGAGTCCTTTGGTTTTTAGTGGGAAAGGTCTTTAACTCCTCAACAATCAGATTCCAGGCTAATTCAGGTTCAGCAGCCGCAGTAATAGGACGACCGATAACGAGATAATCAGCACCCGCTGTGATAGCTTGGGATGGGGTGAACGATCGCTTTTGATCGTTTTTGTCAGACCAGGTAGGACGGACTCCTGGACAAACGAGCAAAAAGTCATTTTTACAAGTTTCTCTTAATTGTTGCACCTCCTGGGGAGAACAAACCGCCCCATTTAACCCTGACTTTTCGGCTAAAAGTGCCATTTCCAGAGCAAATTCGGGCAATTCTAGGGGAATTTTCAAATCAAACGCCAATTGTCTTGGGGAAATACTGGTTAACAACGTAATAGCGATTAATTGCGGGGTTTTTGTTCCGGCCTTTTCCGCTCCAATTTCCACAGCTTCCGCAGCCGCTTTGAGAGCATCTTTACCACAAGTTGCGTGAATTGTCAATAAATCCACCCCATAACCAGCAGCAGCGCGACAAGCGCCAGCGACAGTGTTGGGGATGTCGTGAAATTTCAAATCTAGGAAAATCCGTTTTTCTTGAGATTTGAGGATATCGAGAATTTTGGGACCTGTGCTAGTAAACAACTCCAAACCAACCTTCCAGAAAGTGACTTGAGGAAGTTTATTAATTAGAGCGATCGCGCTGTCTAAATCTGATACATCTAAAGGTACAATAATTTTTTCATCATTCATGATTCTGGTTATTACTGATTACATATTATCCAATTTATTATACTTCAATGCAAAAAGAAAAAATTAGAGAATTTGTAAAACAAGAACCAAGACAGTTAAAACAGGTAGTGCAAAAAGTGAAAGAAGAATGGGGAATTATATCAAGCAAGAAAACAATTCAGAGAATATTGCAAACTGCTGTATCGGGTGTGGATTACTTCACAATTCCAAAGAATTTATACGTAGCCTTGCCACAACTTGTATTGTATGGTGGGTCGGACTGCGCTAACCCACCCTGGGATTTTTAATTTTCGGGTAATTTATTTTTTGGTATTTCCCAATTCAAAAGCTACCAAGTTGCTTTACCTTTTTTATAAAAACTACCTGTAAAAGGCTGCACTCCAATCACAGGATAGGCATCATTAGCAGGGGTAAAAATCCGCATAAAGGCTTCAGAAAGGAACTGAGCCATATTCGCAAACATTCTGGAGATAGTCATAATACTATAGCCCCTTTTTTTCAATCTTTTAATTGGTGATATCTGTAGTCTAATGTTGTTATTATCTATTTGGTCATACTCTTCATATATCTATACTAAAAAACTAAAATTATCAATTAATTGAGCTTTTCTTGTGACAGCTACTAGGAATTTTTAACACCTGATCTATGTCTAATTGATTTTCCCGTTTTTGTAATTCAGGGTTAGCAGCAACGATTAATTGCCAATCAGTGGGTTTACTGCAAATCTTACCAGCAATACTACTGAGAGTATCCCCTGATTTAACAGTATAAGTAGCTAATAATGGGGCTGGTTTGGCCACCATAGGAGTAATTTTTGGTGGAATGGGATCACTATAAACTTTAGGCTTAGGCACAGTTGCGGTATAGATAACTGTTTGCAGTGCAAAAAAACTACCTCCTGTACCGATGGTAATGCCTATCACTAGCATTAAGATAGCGATTCCTGTTCTCCAAGAAGTTGGACTTTGGGGTAGTTCTTCCAAGGAGCGAATTAAGGAAATATCCGTGTCACAATTAGGACAGGTATTACCCTCGATTCCTGGATATCCGCAAACAGGACAGTCAATTTTGGTTTTAGTGTTCATTGTCTCAGTCCCGTGATTATACTATTACTAGGTCATTCCTGCCTTTCTAGTTTAACTTACAGAAACTCACAAGTCAGCCCTTGCGTTTCTCTCTCTACATCTCTCTCATGTAAACACAACAGATAGGTTATTATCAGGTTGGTAAAATTTAATTTTACAGTCATGGTGATCACACTTATGTATTTTCAGAATTAGAAAGCGATTTTAAAACTTGTAATTCTAAATGATAAATTGCAGACATGATGCCCGTATTATTGTCATTAAGAACATTAGCTTCCATTTTTGTGAGATATTCCTTGATCTCCCTTCTCAGAATTGGCTCATTTACTTTACGAGTTTGATAGTGATCTATCAAGTCCCAAGCAACAATTCCTATTCCTAGTATTGGACCTACAATTGGTGCAGTGGCAACGGCGACTGCTTCTCCTACAGCCTCACTGGCAACTCCTCCAGCTTTTCCTAGCACTTTTGCTACGGTCTTTCCCGTAAACTTACTAACAGTTTTTCCGGCGAATTTACTAAAAGTCTTAGCACTTGTTTTTGCTAGAACTCTTTCAACAACTACTCCCCCAGCTACGGATGTACTTCCTATTGATTTAAAGGCCAATGAAGTTCCTCTATTACTTTCGGATGAGCGTGTTATTAGTGTAATATCCTCAAGGTGTCTTTGCCATCTTGGTTGGGAAATTTTCAGACTTTGCTGAGTAATATTAAGTTTATTTTCCAGAGTATTAATGTAGACATTACGAGTTTCATTGGTTAAAGTTTCTATCTCAAGTTGAGCGATTTGGGGCTGCAATACCCGGTTAGTGAATTCTCCCTCAACTATTTGATTTAATTTTTCTTCGGCGGTGGGAGCGTTACCGTTAATCCAATGATAAGCGGTTTGGGACAAGGATTGAATCCCCAAAAGTTGCTGGTTCCAGTATCCAAAATACCAAGGAAGAAAACTGTCATCTACTTTGATCATTAGCTCGTCTACCCACCCATCTAATTTATTAGATGCAAATTGTTCAGCTATTTTATGGGCATTTTCTAAATCAGATCGAATCGCTGAATCAACTTTACGCCAATCTAGGGAATGAATAATTACTGGAGGAGGACTAACTACTCTTTTAGGACTTTGTGAAATAACAAAAGTTCCGATAATTGCTGCAATAATGGAGAGTACAACTAACCAGATCACTTTATCTGCCATTTCTATAATTAGCCGAATAATAACCGCCCAAGTTGGTAATTTGTCATCTGGATCTTTAATAGAATTGTCTTTTTTCTGATCTTGTTCATTCATCGGTTATAGAACTTATGCATTGACAGAAATTAGTATTTTATCAATTTACAGTATATTAAAGTTTTTGACAAAAATTCTAATTTTAGGAGCTTTGTAAGGTGCTGCTATCGCTCTTCTAAATTATAATCTAGGGAAAGATCAGCGATCGCTTTACCTGTGCGTTTGATTTCTTCTCCGGGGGTTAACAGGAGACTTCAGCACCACCAACACATCTATATCTGATCTGGGTAATGATTATTATAGTTCGTCTAACTATTTACCAATGCTCCAATACCAAGCCATCTACATAATCAAAATCCGTATCATCTGTAACTAATATCCACCCTTTTTCCAAGCACTGAGCAGCAATCCAAATATCATTCATTGGAATTGGTCTGCCTTTCCGCTTCAGCATTAAACGAGTTCGAGCATAGATAGAAGTTGTTTCTCTTCCCAAGGGTACAACCGTACAAGTTGAAATAAATTCTAGATAACGCGGTAAATTTTGCAATGGACGGGATGAATTTTCAGCCCCAAATAACAATTCTCCTGCTACCACTAAAGGTAAAATAACTTCTGGTAACGTCAATACTCTTTCAATAATTGCGGTGTCACCATTTAAAAAACGAACTGCAACAGAAGTATCTAAAGCAATTTCACCACTCATTTTTATCCACCTGCCGACATTCAGCAATTGATTGTTTTAGCTCTGCGGCTTCTGCGTCGCTTAAAATTCCTGCAAATTTTGCCAGGGGATGATCTTTGCGTGTTGCCTGAACACGATGCAAAAAATCTAGTAAAAGTTGTACTATATCATCAGGGGTTTTTTCGAGTTCTTGGATTAATTGTTCACGGTTTGTCATATATCTAAACCTCTAAAGCATAATAAGTGGGAATCGCACTCTTCTAGTTTATCTCATGCGATCGCTCCCTTACCGCAAACATCGCTCCCATGCAAAGAAAAAAGGTGGGTTAAAAAAGTAACGCACCTTATCAAACAAACACGAAGAGACCAAACTTACTTATTCTGTTGAACAGCGGGCATTAAGTCATTAAATTCTTCAATTCTCAGCATACGAATATCTTTAACTGATGCCGCAAACCATGGGAGATTTTGAGATAAATCAATTGCAGCAAGTACACACGTAACAGCATTAATAGTGTTTGTATCCCCAAAATAAACACTGCCTTGTTGCCGAGTAAAACCTTTCCTTTGTAAGATTTTCGCAATCTCACCATAAGCATTATTGTATGGATCACCATAGTTCAGCTTTAGTGATTCAATATCCATATCAAAAGCAATAGCGTACATTCTTGTTTCCCCAATTTCTTGTTTATTTACCTGCTGTATTTTGCTTAACTGTTGCTGCCCAATGGGTTGGGTCTTCTCTAATTTCCTAGCCACTTGAGAGATCATTTATCCCACCAACATAACGATTTAGCCTCTTAAGTTTAGCAATTTCATTTAGAATATAGCAATCTTAATCAGGGGGAAGTTTCAATGTTTAAGCTATCCGCTTTAGCACGATATTAGGATGGAGTTTTCTCAACCTTATCTCTAATGTCATCAAAACGAGTATAATGTCTTCCGGCAACATTCCTTAATTCTTTTGCGATAAATTTATCGGTAGCTATTACAGTAAATTGTTTTCCTTTCGCTCTTAATAAGGTCAATGCCCTTTCAAAATCTCCATCTCCACTAATTAGTACAGCTTTATCATAGCTGTCTATAGTGTTAAACATATCCAAAACTATTTCAATATCTAAATTAGCTTTCTGTTTTTTTACGCCAGTGTTTGCGTCATAAATTGTTTTTATTGGTTTTGTAATAAGTGAATAACCCATTAAAGGTAATGCGTCTAAATATGACTGTTGTTTTGCTTCAGGTGGTGTGTCTTGTCCAATATAATAAAAGGCATCAACAATATCACCTTCTGTCCCAATATAATCAAGAATTTTTTTAGGATCAGCGAACCAAGACAGTGCATGTTTCTGCATGAAAAAGAAATTTGCACCATCAAGAAATACAGAAATTCTCATGATAACTCCGTTTAATTGAAATATTTGGTAAATTCAATTATAACTTTAAACAGTCCAAGCCGCGTAGTTAAGCGCCTGTCGAATATCTTCATCTTCTAATTCTGGATAAGCTGCTAAAACTTCCTGAACCGAAAGGTTACTAGCCAGTAATTTCAGGACAAAACCGACAGTAATCCGCATTCCTCGAATTGTTGGTTGTCCAAGGCAAACATTAGGATTAATAGTAATACGATCTAATTGAGCCAGCACGGTGATACTCCTGAAATATAAAAATTCTTTCTCTATTATATTATTTTAAGCGATTACGCCATTTTTTAGGATCTTGAGAACAGTGAAACACCGTATATATAGTTACTAAATCAAGTTACTAATCATCTAGTTAAGGTTGGTAATGGGTAATTGGTAATAAAATTCCAGTTTTCATCCTGTAAATCCTTAAATCCTGGACATCCTGATTCAGACAAATTCCCTAACTAGAAACTTATGTTACTACGGATTCTTGCTTTTACTGATTCCCAAGAACTGGCTAAACTGGGATCTTGTAAATGGAGAGCTTTTCTTTGAGCAAGTTCTTCTTTTTGCCAGTCTAATACAGGAAGATTAGCTGATTTCGTAGCAATATCATCCCATAAATCTTCCAAAAGTTGTAGCTTTTCTGACAACCCTAGTTCAAAAATCGGTGCCAAGTCTGCTTTCATAATCAACTAAGCGATCAAAATTATTGCTCTATTATTACACACAACACAGATTTTCAGAACGCGACTTAAAAGGATTAATAATCTTTAAACTGAAATCCCAGTCTTCATCCTGTAAATCCTTAAATCCTGGTTATCCTGATTCTGACATTCTCCCATACAACAGGCTTGAGAAAAAAGTCAATTAGTCTTAATTTTAGTTACAGTTAGATCACAAATAAATCGTGAGGGGTGATACTATGCGTGTTTTGCTAGTTTATCCAATATTTCCAAGCACCTTTTGGTCTTATGAGAAAATTCTGGCGCTAGTTGACAGAAAAGTTTTGTTACCACCTTTGGGTTTGGTGACGGTAGCGGCAATTTTGCCCCAAGAATGGCAATTCAAGCTTGTAGATCGTAACATCCGCGCCGCCACTGAGGAAGAATGGGCATGGGCAGATATGGTGATTTTTTCCGCCATGATTGTCCAAAAACAAGACTTATTGGCACAAATTCGAGAAGCGAAAAAACGCGGTAAATTGGTAGCTTTAGGTGGTCCTTATCCTACCTCCACACCCCATGAAGTGGAAGCAGCAGGGGCAGATTACCTGATTCTCGATGAAGGGGAACTCACTTTACCCATGTTTGTAGCAGCGGTACAACGGGGAGAAAAATCTGGAGTTTTCCGGGCTACAGAAAAGCCTGATGTTACTAGTACACCTATTCCCCGGTTTGATTTATTAGATTTCAGCGCTTATGATATGATGTCGGTGCAGTTTTCGCGGGGTTGTCCCTTCCAGTGCGAATTTTGTGATATCATTGTTTTATACGGACGCAAACCGAGAACGAAAACCCCTGCACAACTTTTAGCCGAGTTAGATTATCTCTATGATTTAGGTTGGCGGCGTGGTGTTTTCATGGTAGATGATAACTTTATTGGCAACAAACGTAATGTAAAATTGTTGCTGAAAGAGTTAAAAGTTTGGATGGAAGAACATCAGTATCCTTTCAATTTTGATACAGAAGCTTCCATTGATTTGGCGCAAGATGTCGAAATGATGGAATTGATGGTAGATTGTGGTTTTAAAGCCGTATTTTTGGGCATTGAAACCCCAGATGAAGACAGTTTACAACTAACTAAAAAGTTCCAAAATACTCGCAGTTCCTTGGCTGAATCTGTAGAAACTATTATTAAAGCAGGTTTGCGCCCCATGGCTGGGTTTATTATTGGCTTTGATGGTGAAAAGTCCGGTGCTGGCGATCGCATTGTCCGCTTTGCTGAATTAGCAGCTATCCCTTCTACAACTTTTGCTATGTTACAAGCATTACCCAATACTGCTTTATGGCATCGGTTGAAAAAGGAAGGAAGATTACGGGAAAATCAAGACGGGAACATCAATCAAACCACATTGATGAATTTTATTCCTACCCGTCCTTTAGAAGAATTGGCCAGGGAATATGTGGAGGCTTTCTGTGCTTTATATGACCCCGCGTCCTATTTAGACCGCACCTATCGCTGTTTTATGATGTTAGGTACTCCCAAATGGACAGCACCAGCAAAAACACCAGAATGGGTAGTTGTGAGAGCCTTATTAATTGTAATTTGGCGACAAGGATTTAAACGACAAACTCGCTGGAAATTCTGGCATCATTTATTTAGTATTCTCAAGCATAACCCCAAGGTGATTGAACAATACGTTTCCACCTGCGCTCACATTGAGCATTTTATGGAATATCGGCAAATTGTCCGTGATGAAATTGAAAGTCAATTAGCTGCGTATTTAGCTCAAGGTGCAGAAACACCCTATGTACCGGTGAAGGCAAAAATAGAGGAAAAAGCAGAAGCGGTAGTTTAGTATGAGTCATCAACTTTTATTTAACTCTTAAATAAAGGCTGATGATTTCATTTTTTGAAGTCTCGCGCAAAGGCCAAATAATAAGGGTTATAAAGGTTAAGTTCTCAATATATTATCTTGAAATATCAAAATAGACCTCTCCCAAAAAGAATGTCGAGCCGAGAATCTTTACCCAGTCCACATCTCGACAAGGGTTCTAGAATACGCATACCTCATTCTGGAGATGTCTAATCAAATCCAAGAATTAAACCACATCCGCATTCTATAATCATCAGGAGAGAGGGGTAAACCTAAATAAATAGGTATCCAGAAAATGAAGGCGGCCATAATTATAAAAGTTATAGTTACACCTAAAAACCGCAAGGTGCGATAATAACTTAGTAAACATTGATCAACAAACCAAGCAATGGCTATAAATGTAAATACAACCGCAGACATATAATGATAGATAAAAGTACACCTTGTTACCTCTACCCAAGGGAGGAAATTAGCTCCATAATTTATGATTAAAAATAATCCAATCCCGGTATCAATGCTGAGATTTTTAGGGATAAATAACTGCTGTTTTTCTATTGCTGGCCTCGTAATTGTTATTATTACCATACCAATTAAAAATATCATTGCAGCTAAACCGAACCACCATAAAAAAGGATTACCCATAGCATGAACATCATAAATTACTTTACCAGCACCATCAGGTAAAGGTGGTCCAAATACAGGTAAGGAATCCTTAGAACTTTGAGCAGTTTGATAATAATAAGCCATAGGCCGAGTTAACAATGGCCATTTATACCATGCAGCACAATAGGGATGAATACTAGGGCTATTACCACCTAATTGTAGATGAAATTGCAAAATTTGTTTATGGACTTCAATAAATCCATATCTTTTATCAAGTTGGAGGTGAGGAATCCAAATCAGACTATAAATAGCTGCGGGAATAATTCCTAAATAGGAAAACATTTGCCAAATATTTATTTTTGTCAAGTTTTGCCAGGGTATTTCTATAGTATCAACTGGGAAATTCTGGCGATGTTTAAAAAACTGTAAATAAGAGAATAATGGCACACGATAAATATTATCAAAAGATTGTAACCAGCGAATTATCCAAGCTGATATCCATACCCCATAAGTACCAGTTAAAAACCATAAACCGTTCCATTTTGTGCCAATACAAGCACCAAAACTGATACCAGACAGAATTAACCAAAACCAACGTTTTTGTTTTTGCTTTTCTAATGCTAATAATAATAACCATTGTCCGAGTAAACCAAAGATAATGATATAGATATTACTTAAAGCATAACGAGATTCTACTAAAAATAATCCGTCACAAGCTGTAAAGAATCCTGCTAATAAAGCAAAACGATGACGATAACTAAATTGATAAGTTAATAAGGTTACGACTACGGGAATTAATGAACCCGTGAGCGCATTTACCCAACGATAATTCCAAGGGGATAATAAGGAATCTGTGAGACTATTTACAGTATCTCGGCCAATGGGAATGTACTTACTAATCCAAATACCCAATCCAATTATATATTGACTTAATGGTGGATGAGCATTAAAAAATGGTGTATGGGTAAGATAGTTATTACCGAATTTGGCAAAATAAACTTCATCAAATACTAGAGTATTAAATCTGTTTAATCCCCAAAAACGTAAACCAAGTGAAAACAGAAATATTGTGATTATTCCTAATCGAAACCAATTTTTTTTCATCTCTTATTGTAGTGCTTTTTTGAAATAATAACAATTCAATACTATTCTAGGACTGTATGACCATCTATGATCCTCAGAACTAAAAAAATTCTGATTTGTCTATTGGTAATTGAGCCCGAATGTAGAATAATAGCTCTAACACAGTCAGAAAACTTAATCTAGTATGTCACAATTGGAACGATGGCTAAAAATGGCAGAAGATGAACTTACGGAGTATAGCACTGATGCCCGCAAAATGGAAAAACTCCGCCGCAAGATTAGTTTATCATTATCATTAACAGAACAGAGGCAACTAAAAGCAACATTATCAGCTACGATGCCATCTGGTAAAATTGCAGAAGTTGTGGAGGAGCAAAGACAAGTCGTGGCCTTGCCATTTTGGGGAATTGCTGGTTTGGGTTTGTTATTTGGGATTTCCCTAAATCAACCCCTGGGCTTATTAGCAGCTATAGGAGGGACTGTAGCGGCCTTTAGAATTCAAAAATGGGGTTGGCAATTACAGGCAAATCGCCTATTATTACGAACATTGGCAGATATTGAAAACCGGATTTCTCAACCTAGTAATTAAGTACAGACAGCAGATTAATTAAGGAGATAAAAATGATGACAAAGTATGATTATATTTTCAATTCCCAAGATAAAATCAAAGAATCATTGAACGAACAACAAGCGGTAGCAGCAATTGCTGTAATTACAACCATAGTTGATTCTGGTATTGATAATATAGATGCGGAAAGTTTAGCTGATATTCTCTGGGATTTTGAGATATTTGATGAATACTCAGAGGAAGAAATGCTAGAAACGGTAGATAGACTTGTAGAAATTGCGGAGGATGTTGGATTAGGTTCTCTGTTTAATGCTGCAAAGGCAGCGATTTCTGATGAAGTAGTTCTAGATGGTTTTGGGGCTGGAGTTATCATGCTTTTAGATGCAGAAAATTTAATTATTCCCCCATCTAAAAAGGCTTTTCTTAAACAACTACAAATAACCTTAAAATTGGAAGATCAAGAAGCACAAGAAATTATCAAAGAGATAATTGATGCAATTGAAGCAGGAGATGAGGAAGAATATTTAGATGAAGAATATTTAGAGGAAGAATATGAAGCCGTCATATTAAATGAAGCTGGTGAACAGTTTTATCAATCACCATTGGGTAACTTTACAGTTCCTATTCCCCTTGATTCTGAACAGGGGGGAAAAATTCAAACTGAAGAAGGAATGGTAAGTTTTTCTGATGATATTGGCACTTTATTAAGAATTGATTATTATCCTCTCTCTCCCGAACAGATTGATGATCTAGAATCTCAAGAAGATCAAACATATCTGCATAAAGTTCTTGTAGATAAATATGTACCTCAGGCAATTACTTCTAATATTCCCAATGCTGAAGTTAAGCATACAGAATATTTGCAAGATACCTTAGAAAGGTATTACTATGTATTAGTAAATATGCCTCAAGGTTCAACTATATCTAAGCAAGAAAGTAATGGTAGTGGAATCAGATTAGATGCCTATAGAGGATTGTTGTCTTTTGTCAATAATGAATGTTTGTATATCGTTAGTAGTCAACGCAGCTTTTTAAATGGTGAAACACCTGGTTCTGTGAAAGAAGAAGCTAGAAAAATGAAAAAAGCTATTTTAGATTTTGTCAAGACGATTGAATTTGCGTAAATCTAAATAAATTTCCCATAAGTGGAAGTCCTGTGCCTTTTTTTCTGATTCTTGTTATACTAGTGATCATATAGCGTTTTCCGCACTGATGAGGTACAAAATTAAATCGTGAAACTCTTGTGGTGCGGGCATCTTGCCCGGCAGATATGTACCTCATAACACCGGAAAGTGCTGTATAGGGCACAATTGCGAGAAACTAATAACAGGTCTATTCAAATTAGGAGAATCTCATGGCTTGGACTGAAGTTTTAGCTGCTAATGCACTGACTGAGGGTGCTCGTGAAGTGGTAAAGGTGGGAGAACGCAAAATCCTACTCTTAAACCACGAAAATCAGCTTTATGCTGTAGATGATACCTGCCCTCACTTAAAAATGTCCTTGAAAAAAGGGAAAATCGAAAATGGGGCGATAGTTTGTCCCTTTCACCGCAGTGCATTTGACTTAGGTAATGGTGAAGTAAAAACTTGGTGTCCCTTCCCACCTGTAGTTGGTAAATTACTATCTATGGTTTCCTCAGAAAAAACCTTGCCAACCTATCCCCTCAAAGTCGAAGAGGGCAACATTTTGATTGATGTTTAAGCGGCAGGTAAGGATCGAAATTCTGCATTTCAAGATCAATTAATATCCTAACTGCCTTAAGGACTACTATAACTCATCTATAGGGGTAGGGTGCAATGCGCCTTACCCCTAAAATTTCATGGACAAAAATTAACTAATTTCTGAATATTTAGTAATCATTATTTTCACATTTAATAAATGTTCTTCGATAATTTCAGGAATTTCGGTATTCGTTTTAATAATTAACTTACCAATAGTATTACTAGCAATGTCATTAATAGCATTAATTAAGAGATTTGGTGTAGTAATATTAGCTTCAGCAATCTGTTTAATAGTAGCTTTAGGATTATCTCCCTCCAGTATCGCTTGCAAAACTTGAATTTTATGAACGGGAAGATGTTTTAAAAAATCATCCCATTCTTTAGGTAAATTGTCTGTGTAATAATCTTGATTATCCAATGGTTCTAAAAGTTCATCAAAAGGAAATAACTCTAGATCATTTTCTTCATTATCTGGTAATATTTGGGGATTAATTGTTTCTATTTGTTGAAGTAATTCCCAAACTTGATTTTGTAATAAATCTCGTTCATTCTGTAAAAAAGCAATCTGATTTTGCAGTTCATTAGTTTCAGATTTTTGTTCTATTGTCCTGTTTTGTAAAGCATTGACGGTATTTTCGAGACTATTTATAGCTGTATTTGTTTGCAATAGCAAATCATTTTGTCTAGCAATTTCTAGTTCTTGATTTTGAACTTCTATTCGCAGTTCATAAAGTTTTTCCTCCAGTTGTGGTTTAAGTCTTTCTAACAAAATTACATCATTTTCTAGTGATTTTTTTTGCTGTTTAGTTGTCTCAAGTTGAGGTTGAATTTGATTGAGTTCGGCACGGGAGGCGTTACAATTTAGCTCTAACCGCCGTTTTTCAACAATCAAATTATTGCAAATGTTATTTAGTTCTATATTGCTGTTATCTAGGTTTTTAAATTCATCTTGTAGATTATTTAATTCGGCTTCAATTTGCTTTTTTTGAGCAGCCAATGTCCCTATATCTCGATGTAAACCATCTCTTTGACTACGACAATCTCCAATTTGATTTTCTAGTTGCTGCGTTTCTGTATACAATAAATTTCTATATTCTTCCAATTGGTGTATTTCCTTGAGAATGCGCGATTTTAATCCTTCTATATCCCGAATGCGTCTTTGGAGAGAACCAATCATCCTCAGTTCATCACTTCTACGCCGTTTATCAACCAAAAATGCTGCCGCATAAGTAGCTAATACTGTAATTATTCCCGTAAAAAAGGCTTTAGAAATATCCCAGTTAGGAACAAGACTTAAACCAAAACTAATACTAAAAGCGGTTATACCCAGCACGACTCGATGACTAACTATTGTTGGCTGCATCTTGCTAGGTTTAATTGTAGTCAAGTTGTTAGAATTATTAGTAATTAACGTCATTCATTATCCCTCACATTATCACCAAATACAGCCAAATCTGCTTTTAAAAAGTCAATAAACTGCCTTGCAGTTCTGCCAGAACGGCCATTATGTCTCGTTGCCCATTGTAATGCTTTATATTCTAAATCTTCGGGAGAAATATTGATATTTGCTGCTAGGTGCTGGACTATTTGTAAATAGGTTGTTTGGTCTGCGTCCGCAAAGGTTAATGTTAACCCAAAGCGATCGCTAAAAGATAACTTTTCTTGCATTGTATCCCAACTATGAACTTCATTGTTATCCCTGGGGGCTGGTCTATCAGTAAAATATTCCCGAATTAAGTGGCGACGGTTAGAAGTAGCATATACAACTACGTTTTTTGGTCTAGCCGTGATATTACCTTCCAAAACTACTTTCATTGCTTTAAAACTATCATCATCTTCTTCAAAGGAAAGATCATCTACAAAAATAATAAATTTCTGGGGAACTCCTGGCAATAATTCCACAATTTTCGGCAAATCTGGCAATTCTGACTTGGAAACTTCTATTAAACGCAGGTTTCTATGACTATACTCATTTAACAGAGCTTTAACTAAAGAAGATTTACCCGAACCACGACTACCATAAAGTAATACGTGCAGCGCTGTTTCTCCTAACAATAAAAATTCTGTATTTTTCACTAAAGCATCTTTTTGCCACTCATAACCCACTAATGTAGACAAGTTTACGGAATCAGTATTAGCAATGCCTAGCAACTGTCCATCTTGCCAACGAAAAGCCCGATATTTGGCAAATAAACCCGTTCCATATTGCTGATAATAGGTGGCTAAATCCGCCACGGCCTCACCCCAATTGTCTAATTGGGGAATAGATGTCATTAAACCCGATTCCATGCCCAAAGTTTCCGGTTCTCTGTACCAAACCACGGGAGAAATAGGTAAATGGGTCGCCATTTGTACCCACTCGCTTAAAATCGCACTATTACATTCATACAAACTTTGTAATACTTGTAAATCATGTTGAACCGCCACTACTAAAGCTGACGGTAATTTACTAAATTCCTCCTGCTGTGCCAATTTGCTAAAAGGATTATCCACTGTGAGAATTTGCTTCATCAAATATTCTTCCCAAGTTTGATGACTGCTGGCTAAAGCTTGGAAGTAATTACCATAGGCCTGCAGACAATCCCGCCCATCTGCATCAGTATAACGGATGGTTTGCAACAAATTAAGAAATGCTTTGCCCACATCGCTTTTTAAGACAGATTGATATAGTAAAAGAGAGGCGGCTTGGCGTTGTAGAACCTGAACTGCTGTATAAGATGTAGTATTTGCCGTAAGCATTGCTAAATGATCCATCAATCAAACTGGGTAAATTATCTCTCACCATGAGTTAAGTATAATGGTGACTTTTGACTATGACATTTTGATTTTGCCTGATGTGGATGAAATTAAAGTGAATGATTCACCCGCGAGAAGTAATATAAAACTTATACCTACAGGAATACAAGTGTAGTCATTTACATATTAAAGTAGAGATGATCGGGAATGATAATAAACTAATACTGATGATAATCATGGTAAATTGTTTACTTGTGTATAGGAAATATGGATCACTAACCATAATCAGTAATAGTTGTTGTCATTACCTATCTACTGGCAATTATTTCTGAAACAGAAATGTTTTATTCAAGGTGTAAAGCTCTACTACGGATATTGTCAAGATTTTATAGTTTCTTCTGTGGACTTGAAAGTAAAAAAATAGCTAATATTGCCATTTTGGCAGGTCTTTCTGGCACAAATGGGATATTAGTAGATAGTAGCAATGTTTCGTAAATTTTTCACCATTAACTAAGAACTGCTGTAGTCTCTCAAGACCACCGCAATTCTTTAGCCATTACAATCACTAGGAAATCATTCATGTTATCATCACTGTCTTCTCAAAATGTTATCCAGTACCTGCTCGATAAGGGTCTGTGTGGCGCGGAAGATGGCGCTACATATAAATCTGTATTGCCAGAAAATAGCAAAAAGAATCGAAATTTAATGGTAATACTGGCAGATAATCGCCAACTGCTGATCAAACAAGAATGTCGCATTAATCATGATCAAATTGCTCATGAATTCTTTAATGAGTGGCTATTTCACCGATTATTACAGCAATTTCCAGTAATTGGTAATATTGGCGCGATTGCTTCATCTTTGCTTCATTTTGATGAGAAAAATTCTATCCTAGTCCGAAGCTATTTAGGGGAATATCTGGACTTAGGAAAATTTTATCAACAGAGGAGTATTTTCCCTAGAGAAATCGCCAGGGCGATTGGCGCTACGTTAGCAGGATTACACCGAGCTACGTTTAATAAGCGTGAGTATCGTGATTTTATGTCCACTGCTCCCGCAGGACAGTTTCGCTACAATTTTTACAATCCTGCCCAGGGTATACCCTCGATAACTCCAGACATATTTGGTACAGTTCCTGCTGAAGCTCTACAGTTTCATCTTCTTTATCAGTGTTACGAAAGTTTAGAATCAGCGATCGCCGATTTAGCTTATGAGTGGAAACCATCTTGTTTAACTCACAACGATTTACATTTAGGCAATATTTTAGTTCATTCTCGATGGGAACAGCTAGATAATTGCTTGATTAGATTAATTGATTGGGAAGCTTGTAGTTGGGGAGATCCAGCTTTTGATTTAGGAACTCTCTTAGCAAGTTATTTAAGCATTTGGTTGTCTAGTTTAATAGTAGATCCAACATTAGAGTTAGAAGAATCTTTAAATTTAGCGGTGATTCCTCTAGAAGCACTACAACCTACAATTTTAGCCTTAATTCAAGCTTATCTTGATGGTTTTCCCATGATTTTAGAATATCATCAAGACTTTATTATGCGGATAATTAAGTTTGCCGGTTTAGCATTAATTCAACAAATTCAAGACAGAATTGAATGCCAAAAATCCTTTGATAACAGGAATTTGTGTATGTTGGAAGTTGCTAAAAGTCTTTTGACAATGCCTGAGCAATCAGTATTAACTATTTTTGGCATTTCTGAATTAGAAATCTGCGGATCTCTTCCCCGACTACAACAACCTTCTCGTCCTCATAAGCAACAACAATTAGTCCCTCTTTATTACGAAAAAACTCGCCTACGGGGTTGTTAGTAATATTATTTCCGATGCTTACATATATATTTCTCTAAAGTTTGAGGTGCAAAACAAGTTAATGTTTGATGATTGTAGCAATCAAATCCTAAATTCCTTATTCGATATTGCCAGTAATATCCAGATCGAACCTAATTTCTGTATTTACCATCCCCATTATCAACCTTTTGCTTTACCGGCTAATATAGCAAATAGATTTCAACAAAACCCACCTTCTTTAAAACAGAAGTATTTGAACATACTGCTGAGAAATTTTCTCTACGGTATTTATTATAATGGTTCATTACAAACAGTCTTAGCAGCAAATAATTATCATCAGCAATCTCATATTAATGTAATTGAAAATAATAGTTTGGGTGTAGATAAAAATTTCTATGAACAACTGCATCATAGCAATCATGGCACAGGACATTATGAGCCCAATTGGCAGATTTTGAGAATTGAACCTGATGGTAGCATGGCTGTGAATAAAGATGGATTAACCTTATATATTGAGCCGGAATGTCATCTTCAACAGCGAAAAAAGTCCCATAAAGTGGGGGAATTAATAGCAATATGGATGCCTAAAAATCGCTTGCAAAATGGCTGTTATATGGCAGTTAGTAATATAGCCATAGATAACCAAAATCCCCGAAATCCTGATTTAAGAGAAGGACGAATTTATTTTAATTTTACATCAGCCGGGGCGATTGTTCTCATGGATAGCTTAACCCAAGCCTTAAATAAGGCGGCTATTATCTTTAGTTTTCAAGTTCTTTATAATCCCGCTGCATATCAGCGCTATGATGCAGGTGTGCTACATTTTGAATGCCAAGATTACCCCACAATTCGGAATATTCTTCAAGACATTTATCAAAAACATCAAGCTTATTTTCAGCCAGAAATTCCCTTATTTACTAAATTCTTAGCTCCGGGATTAGGGTTAGCAGAAGAACCAAATCAAAAATTTGCTCCTCAAGAAAGTTTTGGTATGAATCGTTGTCAAATTGTTGCCAATGCGTTATTAGAATCTTGGCAAAAAGGTAAAAATGCCTTGGAAGAACGGATAGAAATTATTAATCAACACTTTGCCCAACATTTGATTGATGTGCACCATCCCTATCTTAATCCTAGTTCTGAGGATATATATCAGCCTTTAAACTGATTTCCTAGAAACAATTTAGGTCAGCAATCATGGTACTTAGTTCAGATCTATTAGTAGTTAATATCTAGTAAAATGATATGAATAGTATATCTTAATTGAGGAGATTTTAAAAATGGCTTTCGCATATTACTACACTGTACGATTTCAAGATACTGATGCGGCTGGAGTCGTTTATTTCGCCAATGTGTTGAGAATTTGTCATGAAGCTTATGAGGTTTCATTAGCAGCTTCTAGTATTAATCTTAAATCATTTTTTACTAATCCGTCTGTAGCTTTTCCTATTGTTCATGCAAATGTAGATTTTTTTCGTCCCATGTATTGTGGTGACAATTTAGTGATTAGTTTGTTACCAGAAAAAATAGGTTCAGATAAGTTTGAAATTACCTATGAAATGACAGTAGATGAAGTAATAGCTGCTAAGGCAATTACTAGACACACTTGTATTGATGTTAGTATTAGAAGTAGGCAAGAATTACCGAACTATATGAACCATTGGTTAGAAACTAACCACAGAGACGCAGAGGGCGCGGAGAGAAGAAGGTCGAGAGAGGAGGTTATTTAACACAAACAGCAGAAGTCCCACATCTCACTCTTAGGGGTGTGGGATGAATGCGTGTGAGTAAATTCACTTTTTGCTATTGCCTTTTTTTGGGAATGTGCTTATCTTTTCAAAAGATATAACACTTGTTACATCAAACAATGAACCAGATATTAAAAAGACCATTGATGGTCAAAAAAACCGAAATTGGGGGGCTAATTCGGGAGTTTCGCTTGTTGACTGGACTTACTCAAGAACAGTTTGGGGCTTATCTAGGTGTCACTTATGGCACTATTAACCGTTGGGAAAATGGACGTTCTCAGCCTTCACCAATTGCTATGTCTACACGGGCAAAAACTGCCTATCCAGGTTAAAAATCCCATTAACAAAGTTTAACCAAACCATCAAAAAAGCCCCTTGTCAAAATACATTATGTATAATATAGTTTATCTATCCTGTATATTATCTATACAGAATTACAAACATCCAAGGGGTAAATCATAGCAAGTTACATTAAGTCTAAAGTCCAACAGTCTCTAAGTTTTCTGTTGGTGCTGGTTATAGCATTTTCAGTATTCAGTGGGTTTCTCTTCCTCAATCCTAGTCCTTCCTATGCGTATATTCGGTATTTAAGCGGGGCGAGGTTAAGCGGGGCGAGGTTAAGTGGGGCGAGATTAAGTGGGGCGAGATTAAGCGGGGCGGATTTAAGCAGGGCGATCGCCGATACTGAGACTATATTTCCTGACGGTTTTGATGCAGTGGAGGAAGGAGTAAGATTCCAGAACTAATAAATTTTATTCCCAGACATCAAAAAAACCTCGCCTTTTCTAAGATAGGGTGGGGTTTTCTGATTCAGCCATATTCCAACTATATTACTTGCGGCTGGAAGATTATCTAACGATTGGCTGTTTCCAACCCCCAAAGCTAAAATAACCAGTTGTTGATTTTTCTTCCACTAAAACTACTACAATGACTATTGATGCTAGATAATGGGAAAGCCTTGACATTTAACCAAACTAGCCCGGAACCAAAGAACTAACAACTATGCGAACTCACTATTGCGGCGAACTCCGAAAAGAACATATTGGTGAAACTGTTACCTTTTACGGATGGGTAGACCGTCGCCGCGATCACGGTGGTGTGATATTCTTAGATTTGCGCGATCGCTCTGGTATTGTCCAAATCGTCAGCGACCCCCAGCGCACCCCAGACTCCTATGAACAGGCTAACGCACTCAGAAATGAATATGTTGTAGCTATCACCGGTAGAGTTACCCAACGTCCTCCAGAATCCCTAAATCCCCGACTTCCTACTGGCGAAGTAGAAATCTATGCGGATAAAATAGAACTACTCAACGCCGTCCGCAAACAGTTACCTTTCCAAGTTTCCACCGCAGACACGGAAACAGTACGGGAAGATTTACGATTAAAATATCGTTATTTGGACTTACGACGGGAACGTATGGCGCAAAATATGCAATTGCGTCATCAGGTCATTAAAGCCATGCGGCGCTATCTGGAAGACCTAGAAGGTTTTATTGAGGTGGAAACCCCTATTCTCACCCGTTCCACCCCCGAAGGAGCGCGAGATTACATTCTTCCCAGTCGGGTGAATGAGGGTGAATGGTTCGCTTTACCGCAATCTCCCCAACTTTTCAAACAATTATTGATGGTATCGGGAATGGATAGATACTATCAAATTGCGCGATGTTTCCGCGATGAAGATCTACGGGCTGATAGACAACCGGAGTTTACTCAATTAGACATGGAAATGAGTTTCATGTCTGAAGATGAAATTATCGAACTTAACGAAAAGTTAGTTTGTCATATTTTCAAAACCGTGAAAGGCATTGATTTATCTCGTCCTTTTCCTCGTCTTCCTTACGCGGAAGCTATGAACCGTTACGGAAGTGATAAACCAGATACCCGCTATGGTTTAGAATTAGTTGATGTTTCTGACGTTTTAAAAGATTCCGGTTTTAAAGTTTTTCGAGAAGCCATTTCTAATGGTGGTATCGTTAAAATTCTCCCCATTCCTAACGGTAATGATGCAATTTCTAATGTTCGCATTAAACCAGGTGGAGATATTTTCCGAGAAGCCGCAGAAGCTGGTGCTAAAGGATTAGCTTATATTCGTGTGCGAGAAAATGACGAACTTGACACCATTGGCGCAATTAAAGATAATTTGACACCGGAACAAAAGCAGGAAATATTAACAAGAACGGGTGCAAAAGCCGGACATTTGTTATTATTTGCGGCTGCTGATACAAACACCGTTAATAAAACTTTAGACAGAATTCGTCAATTTGTGGCTAAGGAATTTAAGTTAATTGCAAAAGACAAAATTAACTTCCTGTGGGTAACAGAATTTCCCATGTTTGAATGGAATGCAGATGAAAAACGTTTAGAAGCATTACATCACCCATTTACAGCCCCTCATCCTGATGATATCAATGATTTGAAAACCGCCCGCGCTCAAGCCTATGATTTGGTTTTAAATGGGTTTGAAGTTGGTGGGGGAAGTTTGCGAATTTATCAGCGAGAAGTTCAAGAACAGGTGTTTTCAGCTATTGGTTTATCAACGGAAGAAGCACAAAGTAAATTTGGCTTTTTATTAGAAGCTTTTGAATATGGAACTCCTCCCCATGGTGGTATTGCTTACGGTGTAGACCGTTTGGTAATGTTGTTATCGGGAGAAGAATCAATTCGTGATGTGATTGCTTTTCCCAAGACTCAACAAGCTCGTTGTTTGTTAACAGATGCTCCTGGAAATGTAGACGCAAAACAATTGAAAGAGTTGCACGTTGCTTCGACTTTTAAACCCAAGGTTTAAGGTTTGATTATTCCCTCTGCTTTTTGCAGGGGGTTTAATTTTGGAAAGAACGTTTCGCGCAAAGGTACAAAGGAGCAAAGACGCAAAGTAAGAAATTAGAAAGTTACATTTATTAATTTTGCGTAAGAGTTCCTACTAAGATTTGCATCAATATTTCTAAATCAGTAGGAACTCGATAAACTGCTAAATTGGGTCATCTCCTTCAACCCATTGATCTAATGCAATATGTGGTTTTGGCGTTGCTGATTAAGAGTATGATTTTGTTTCACGCAGAGGCGCAGAGGCGCAAAGAGTAAGAGGTTCATTTTTTTGATTTTCCAATTTCATACCTCAATTCAGCAACGCCGTGGTTTTTTCACCTAAAAATCACTTTAAGCGGAAACAAATGACCCAATATCTGGACCTAGAATTGTTATGTCACTACCAATAAATTTACCAGTGTGGTTGACTGTTACAATACCGAGTAAATCCAGGTCATGAGCACCATTTCCCCTTTTACCGTCGGCTCCTTGATCACTATAAACTCCCAGTCTGATTTGACCATCTATACCATTAGTAATGTTAATACTACTAATGTCTCCAGAAATTTTTCCATTACCATCAATAACTTTCACAGCTACAGTATGGCCGATAATTGTGATCTTATCTCCTTCTCCGCCATTACCACTAAAGTCCATAATCGTATCATTGCCAATACCCTCAACCCAGTGATCATGATAGTTGTTATTTTCCCCAGCCACACCCATCCAATCAACGATACCACCGGTTTGAAGGTGTTGCTTGTAAATACTTTCCTTAGCATTGATCAATAGTTTAAACTCAAAGGTATCTGACCCAGTATCACCGATGAGTGTATCATTTACCTTGAGACCATCGGGATTAAAAAATTGTGCATCGAAGACAAGATCAGATATGGTTGCACCAACAGCAACAGATTGTTTTGGTATATTAGAGTCACTCAAGCTGGTAATCAGATCATCGCCGCTACCACCCATCATTGTGTCACTTCCCAAGGCTGATTCTAGTGTATCATTACCTTGACCTCCGTTCAACTTATCAGAGCCAGCAGCAGAAGTATTAATAGTTGCGTACTTCAAGTAACCATTACTATCAAAGTCTGTAGCCAAAAGGGGCGTATCACCATAGAGTGCGTCATTTCCAGCCAGCCCTAGAATCCTATCCTGACCTCGTCCACCTACGATTGTGTCATTTCCTGAAGTACCGAGAATTTCCTTACCGACGACACCACTAAATGACCCAATATCTGGGGTTTGAACCGCTACATCCTTAGCGATATTGAAATTGCCATCATGGTTGACTGTCACAATACCGAGTACATCCAAATCATGAGCGCCTGTTCCTCGTTTACCGTCAGCCCCTTGATCACTATAAAGTCCCAGTTTTACCTGAGTTGCTGTGCTTGAAAGAACTTTGTAGGTGACAGTATGACCGATAATGTTGATCTTATCTCCTTGGCCGCCAGTACCACTAAAATCCATAATCGTATCACTACCAATACCGTCAACCCAGTGGTCGTGATAGTTGTTATTTTCTCCAGCTACACCCATCCAATCAATTGTACCGTCAGATCGAATGTGTTTTTCGTAAATATCAACTCCTGCATTAATCAACAGTTTAAACTGGAAGGTATCTGAACCCGCACCACCAATAAGTGTATCGTTTGCTTGCAGACCATCAGGATTAAAATATGCTGGGTCAAAAACAAGGTCAGCTATTGTCGCACCAATAGGAACATTATTTTTATTTTCAGCCGGTATGTTAGAATCACTAATGCTGGTGATGATATCATTCCCGTTTTCACCGGATAAAGTGTCACTTCCTAAGGAAGCTGTAATTACATCATTACCGTTACCCCCTTTCAAGGAGTCGTTACCATAACTATTAACAGTTGCGTTGAAAAGGTAACCAGCACTATCAAAGTGTTCATCTAAAAGTGTGTCATCACCAAAGATTGAGTCATCTCCCGTACCACCGTCTACGGTATCATTGCCATTGCCACCTACGATGGCATCATTGCCACCTACGATGGCATCATTGCCGTTATCTCCATAGAGCTTGTCATCTCCATCCTGTCCGTTGATGAAGTCATTACCTTCCCCACCGCTAATAGTATCATTGCCACTATTGGCTGGAATGTCTCCACTACCACCAAAGAGTGCGTCATTGCCATTGCCACCTAGAATGGAGTCATTCCCACCTTCTCCCCCAATGTAGTCATCTCCCGTACCACCGTCTAT